>JAEIGA010012163.1_pt1 | contig 13059 bp, 7 predicted proteins | sample 9270691 | NCBI WGS metagenome assembly JAEIGA01 (sample SAMN17057246, study PRJNA624740) | gut metagenome | biome: biome; isolation source: fecal sample | host: Bos grunniens | place: China: Xizang | collected 2019 | reverse complement strand
ACACCAGCTTCAATAGCCTTTTGAATTGTCATTTCTGCTACCCCACCTGTACAGTGAGTATGTAATTCAATTGGTAATGAACAATTTTTCTTTAATTTTGAAACAAGTTCATAAGCATCATTAGGTAATAATACCCCAGCCATATCCTTAATACAAATTGATTGTCCACCCATTTGTTCGATTTCTTTCGCAAGTTCTACATAATATTCAATTGTATGAACTGGACTTGTTGTATATGATAAAGCAATTTGACAGTGACCACCATATTTTTTACAAGCTTCTACTGCACTCTTTAAGTTACGAATATCATTTAAAGCATCAAATACTCTAATAATATCAATACCATTTGCTAATGATTTTTCAACAAATTTTTCAACTAATTCATCTGAATAGTGACGATAACCTAAAATGTTTTGTCCTCTAAATAACATTTGTAATTTAGTATTAGGACAAGCTTGACGAATTAAACGTAATCTTTCCCATGGATCTTCATCTAAGAATCTTAAACATGAGTCAAATGTAGCTCCTCCCCAAACTTCTAAAGCATGGTATCCTGCTTTATCTAAGTCTCCAGCAATCTTTAAAATATCTTCAGTAGTAAGACGTGTAGCGATTAAAGATTGGTGTCCATCTCTTAAACACGTATCAACAATTTTAACTGCCATAATTCCTCCTATTTTGTTAAAAATAAAAAACGCAAAAAGCATGCGATGCATACTATTATTTGCGTTTATTCACTAATATGAAAAATGTAAAAACAATATACATCATGTGCCTAAAATGTTATTTTTGCTTTGAAGAAAAAAATCCCCAAATTATATACTTATTTTATCACATATATAATTTTTTTTCAAGAATATTGTATACTATTTTTTTAACATTAAAATTTCTTCCGCAGATAACTTACGATATTCTCCTACTTCTAAATTATCATCCAAAAATAAATCTCCAATTTTTATTCTTTTTAGATATTCTACTTTCATGCCACACGCAGCACACATTCTTTTTACTTGGTGAAACTTTCCTTCTTGGATATTAATATAACACTTATTATCATCTATTTTTTCAATAGTCGCTGGCAAACATTTTTCACCATCATCTAAAACAATCCCTTCAAGAAAACATTCTTCGACATTATCTTTATATTTTCCACTAAATTCGACATAATATTTTTTTACAATATCATGTTTAGGGCTAGTTAAATGATGAATAAAATCACCATCATCAGTTATTAATAATAACCCTTCTGTATCTTTATCCAATCTACCTACAAGACGCAAATCTCTATTTTTAAATTCTTTAATGTCTTCAAATACAGTTTGTTGGAAATTATCATTTGTAGCACAAACTACTCCACCTCTTTTATTCATCATTAGATATATAAACTCTTCATATATTAATAATTGATCATCTAATAATACTTCATCTTTTTGTTCTTTAATGGTAGTTTTTTCTTTAGTTATTAGTATTCCATTTACTTTTATATGTTTATCTTTTATTAATTTTAGACATTCATTTTTTGATTTATCTGTAACTATTTCTAAATATTTTAATAACTTCATTTTTTGTACCTCATATATATTATATCACTTTTATTAGTTTTAGAAAAGAAAAACAATGTTGGTTTTACCCAACATTGTTTTCTTTCTCAATTTTTCCTAAAGCATTACCTATTGCGGTTACTAAAGTTCTAGTTAAGTCTTCACCATAATCCCAGAACATAATTCCACCTAAATCATTATCACGTAAATATTTACATTTATATATTAATGATGTTTCATTATCATAAGAAATAAATGTTTTAGTAGCAGAATCATATAAGTATGGTGCTTGTGATACACTATCCCAATATGTTCTAACTGTTGATTTACCAATATATGATTGTTTAATTGTTGTGAATGTTTCGTATCCTCCACCAGATACAACATTAGTTGCACCCATAGGAACACTAGGATTATTGCTTAGTTTCCATACACGACCATAGAATGCTGCCCCTATTACTATTTTAGATTTAGGGAAACCAGCTTTCACGAATGATTTAACTGAACTATCAACACTTCCATAAGGAGTATTGTTAGAACTATATAGTGCAGTATGATGAGATGTTCTACCACTATTATGTAAGTCATATGACATAACATGCATATAGTCTAAAACTTCATCTAACATCGCCATATCATATCTTGAACTTGGATTATCTCCACCAGGAATTGCAGCTGTTAATAAATATCCTGGACCAAGATCATCTAATGCCTGTCTTAATTCCCTCATAAATAAACCATAGTTTTCTCTATCTTGTGAAGCACTAATACCAGTTGCCGGGAATGATCCTGGGTATTCCCAGTCAATATCTACTCCATCAAAATGATTGTTAACAATAATTTTAATAATTGAATCTATTAGTTTCTTTCTTCCTTCAGCAGTTGATGCTGCTTTACTAAAGTTACCACATTTTGTAGGGTCATTGTCTCCACTACCATATGCCCCAATACTATATAATACTCTGATACCTTGTTTTCTAGCTTCTATTACCACTGATGTTTTTGTTAATTCACTCATTGTAACAATACCATCATTTGATACTCTCGCAAAGCAATAATTAATAACATCTATAGTTTGTTCAGATACTCCACTCATTCCAGTATAACTTCCCATATTACTTGATAGATAAGCAAATACTGGTGTTGTTTTTGATAAATCTCTAAATTCAATAGCTTCTACAGTTACTTCAATTTCATGAATAAAGCTTGACTTACCACATGAAATATTAGCAGTTAAAATAACTTTAGTATCTTCTCTTAATGGATTAACAATTCCACGAGATGAAAGAATAGTCTTATCACTACTTAACCAAGAAATATTAATATCACCAATTGTTGTATTTAAACCATTTGGTAAATCAATATTATTACTTATACGATTAGGTACTAAATCGTGTAAGATATCTGCTAAAACAGTCCACTTAGCACGTAGTGTAATATCTTTAGTAACTGGAGTATTGAAATCATAGATTTCATTTTCTAAATACCAAGATAATTCAAAATATGCTTCCGCATCAATTACTTCTGCTTGCACAGTTTGTCCATATGAAACTTCTTTTGTAGAAACCACATTACCTTTAGTATCTAAGAAAGAAACAGTAAGTTTCTTAGATTGATCTACAAAGTATGCATAGTATGTTTTATCTCCAAAATCACTGCTTGTGATTTTATCTATTTTTAATCCTGTATAATTTTTATTATCATACCATCCCAAGAATATACATCCTTGTTTTGTTGGTGTTCCTAGTACTAATTCTTTACCAACACTGTATGTTGTTTTAGCATTTGGTAAATTTCCACCATCTAATTCATACTTAATATTATATGTTTTTTCATAATTATTGGCTGTATCCCATTTTGCAGTCAATGTTATATCATCTGCAATCAATGTATTAGATGTATATTTCTTATCACCATTATACCAACCTAAGAATACATTACCTTGTTTTGTTGGAGTAGGTAGTAAAGCTGTAGCGTTGTGTTCTACAGTTTGAGTTAAATATTCACTACCAAGAGAACCACCATCTAGATTCAAGGTAACTGTATGATCAACTTTTTTCCATTTTGCAACCAAAACGATATTGCGAGGTTCCATTGTAGTTCTTGTGTATAACTCATCATCTTCATACCATCCTAAGAACTCATACCCACCTCTTTCAATAACTGGTAAAGTTATTGTTTCATCAGTTAATGCATTTATTTTTTTAACTTTGATACCACAATTAGTGATGAATTCAATATTATAGTCTAAAGCAAACCAACCAGCATATACAGTCATATCTTCTGTTACTTCTACTGTTTTTCTTAAGCTTGTTCCAAAATCTAATCCAGGTGTTGTATACCAATAATCAAATGTGTACCCATTTCTAGTTGGAGTAGGTAAAGTAATTACTTCTCCTTCTTTAATACCAGTTATAGGTTCAATTTTTTCTCCACCATATGTTTCAAAATAGAGTGTTAACCCTGCATCAGGGGTAGGTTCTACAGGTCCAGATGGATCAACTGGTTCATCTGGTGTATCATCACCACATCCAGTTAATGAAAACAAACTTATTATTACAAAAAATAATAATCCTATTTTCTTCATAAAGCCTCCTTATTCTACTTGTCCCCACAATGCATAAAATTCTTTATTCCCGTATTCATTAACATCTACATCTGTGTAGACTTTACCTTCAAATTTACTATTATCATACCAACCAAGGAATACATATCCTTCTTTTAATGGATTTGGTAATTCAATTCCTTTTCCTGTTTGATATACTTTTGGAGCTTCTTTTTTCGCAAATTCTAAATAACCATTTTGTAATTCTTCTTTTGCGTAATTAGCAGAAACAATTTCTCCCCAACCAGGAACCGCACGTTCTGTATTCAAGAAGAAAGCAAGTATTTCATTTCTTACTACTGAAACAATTCTATCATAATTATTCCAATTTAAATTATCCCCATTAAATACATCTAGAATATATTCTTTATTTTCATCTCTTGCAGTTGATGCTAAATAAGTAAGTAAAAATCCCCATTTTTCTAGATAATTTTTATTCATAAAGAATCCACGATTACCAATAATTCTACTATATGTTGAATCCCAAAAAGTTGTCGCATCTATATTACGTCCAGTAAATCTTGTAAAGTCTGCATAAAATTCTTCAGCTAATTCTTCTTTTGAATTATATTTATAAACTTCTCCGCCATTCAAATGTAATGTAAGTGCATATTCTTTTTCTAAATCATCAATATTAATCCATTTAGCAGTAACATTAGTATTTCCTTCAATAACTAATTTACCATCAAATTCAGCGTTATTTTTAAACCAACCTTCAAATAAATAACCATCTTTTTTAGGTATTCCTAAATCTATTTCTTGACCATATGTAACACCATTATTACCTGAATAATATCCATTTGTTAAAGAACCACCATCTAAATTAATATTTAAAGTATAATTAATAGCTTCCCATTTAGCATAAATAGTAATATTTTTTCCTATAGGTGTTTCATTAGTAATCTCTGTACCACTAATAAATTTCTTTGAAGTATACCATCCTTTAAAGATATACCCTGGGCGTTCGATAGTAGGTAAAGTAATTGTTGATCCTTTTTTAAGATCAATAATATCTTCTACTTCTTTTCCACCATTTTCTTCAAATTTAACAGTATATAACTTATTTTCTTCTAATATATCATTACCACAACTAACTAATAATAAAGTTAACAGGGCAATTGTTAATAGCTTGCTTAATTTCTTCATATGTCTACCTCTTTTTTTATTATTATATCATAAAATATTTTTCTTTTCAATAATTCTATGTGAATATAAAGTGAAAAAAAGAATCTCATCTTAAGTACCCTCACCCACAAGTTAAATAAACTTAAGGCTGCTTCGATCAAGACCTGACCTGGTTCATCATTCAACCTTGAATGAAGGTACTTAAAATGAGATTCTATAGTTATTATATCATATTCTTTTTCTTTTGTCTTAATTCATGAAAAAAATTCTTTAATAGTTGACTCGCTTCTTCTTGTAAAATACCTTTTGTTATTTCTATATGATGATTTAATTTGTGATTATCTAGCACTTGATCAATACTTTCTATTACTCCATGTTTAGGTTCATTAGTAGCGTATACTATTCTTTTAATCCTTGATTGAAGTAAAGCTCCTGTACACATCATACATGGTTCTAGTGTAACATATATTGTACAATCTTCTAAAACCCAACTATTTATCTTTTTACATGCTTTATTGATTGCTTTTATTTCTGCATGAGTAAATACTTGTTTTTCAGTAACTCTTGTGTTATGTGCTCTAGCAATAATTTTATCTTGATAAACAATTATAGCCCCTACTGGTATTTCTTGTTTTTGGTATGCTTTTTTAGCTTCTTTTAAAGCTTCACGCATATATATTTCATCATTATTTTTCATTTCTTTTTGGGACACAATGGCATCTTCTACAACGAGCTTCATATTTTTCTTTGGCACTTACTAAAATAATCGGATCATCATAATATGCTGGTTTTCCATCAATAATTCTTTGTGTTCTAGTTGCTGGTTCACCACATACTTGACAAATTGCTTGAAGCTTAGTAACATATTCGGCACGAGCTAAGAAATCTGGCATAACACCAAATGGTTCACCTCTAAAATCACAATCAAGTCCTGCCACAATTACTCTTACTCCATGATCAGCTAGATATTCAGCAACCTCAATAATTCCAAAATCAAAGAATTGGGCTTCATCTATTGCGACTGCATATGGTAAATGATCAAGACTATCTAATATTTCACTTGACTTATTAACAGCAATAGATTTTACTCGACGTTGACTATGTGAAACAACATCTTCTTTACTATATCTATTATCAATAACTGGTTTAAATACGATTACTTCGCGTTTAGCAAGTTGAATTCTTGTTATACGACGAATTAACTCTTCTGTTTTTCCAGCAAACATACTTCCACAAATAACTTCAATCCAACCATCACTACTTCTTAAATCCATTGTTTTTTCCTCTAATTTCTATTTTTATTCTTTACTTGTTTTCTTTATTAACCAGTTTATTGTAGGAATAAATAATCCACCTAAACTATTAAATAGTATACATAATAGTAATGCACCTAATGTTTCTAATGTAAATGATTTTGCAAGGGAGAAATAAAACATATTCGCAACACAGTGTTCAAACCCCGCAAATATAAATCCTGCAATACATAATACTAGTACTACATATTTTCCAAAATTATTTTCTATTTTATTGAAACCTTCAACCGCAAGATATACAAGCATTCCACAGAAGAAAGACTTAATTCCTGATAAATACCATACACTATTTAGTTTATTAACTACCATTGTATCAAGAGAAGTAAACAAACTAACATAGTTTTCAAAAAATGCGGCTCTTAATAACAATCCCATTATTAAACAACCAATCATATTTCCAATAAGACCTAATAATAATCTTAAAAAGTTTTCTTTTTTGTGATCTTCATATAAATAACATACTTTTCCTGTATATAAAAAGAAACCAAAATTACAAATTAAAATTAGTCCTGTTGTAAATAATAAAGAACCAATTAAGGTATTATCGAACATTGAGTTAGCTCGTAAATTTAGCCAACTACCTAGGCTTATCGCAATACCTGCTAAAATACCATTTAATAATGTTTTAATCATTATTCCACCTCATAAATGTATATACTTATATTATACCATATTTTTTATTTTTTTCAATATATTAATCAAACTATTATTTTTATAACAAAAGGCCCAACAATTGTTGGACCTTTTTAAGTAATTTAATTATTTTAAGTCAGCAGCAGGACGAACACCTAGGTAATCAGTTACTACATTGATTTCTACATTTCCACCAGCCATAACAGCTAATGCATTGTTCTTAGATGTAGCAGGTGAACGTAACCACCACTTAGTTGAAACAACTTCTTTTGCGATTGCATAGTCAGTTGCAATTACTTTACCTTTTAATTTTTCTGCGTATGTTTCTTTGTATTCTTTATGAGATAGTGGATAGAAGTAACCATCTGTATTTCCTACAATATACATACCCTCATGAGCAAGTGTTGAATCAAGACTATTATCAATACCTAAAGTCATTTGAACATTGTTGAATAATTCTTTTTCAGATTCAAATAGGCTAAGTGCAAAACCAGTATCTTCATACTTAGTTTCTGCAGCACAGTTTAACCAAGAATTAATTGTAGAGTAACGGAAGTTGTTTGGATAAACATCTACTAACTCTGCATCTGAATTATATTCTTGACGCATTTCTGTACTTTCATAATATTGAATAGCATCGATGATATATTCAGAAATAGAAATCATTTCTTTATCGTCAAGTACACGCCATAAAATCTTTTCTACTAAGAAGTAGTATGTACCTTTATATTTTAACGCAACACCATCATTGAACTTAGCACCTTCTTTAGCGTTATTATAAACAACTTTTGCGTATTCTTCACCTTCAAATTCGATGTAACCACGATTATTTGTTGTTGAAATTTTAGATAATGCACTAAGTGTATCTGTATCAGTAACTCTTGTTTGTGGATAGAATCCGCTGTAAACATATGTGATTCCATCAACAATTCTCTTTTCTACCCATTTTGCTGTTAATGTTACTTCTGAATCAAAGTTCCATTCTTTTAATCCTTCACCTAATTCATTAGTAATCTTAACTGTACCATCTTCTGTATACCAACCATCAAAGAATACATAATCATGAGTTGTTGGAACTTCAATCTTGTAATTCTTAGTTCCTGGAACAATTCTTGGTGCTTCACCTTTAAGTTTACCACCATTAGCATCTAATGTGATAACTGAAGACCAAATTAAGTATAATGTGATATCTTCTGTGAAACTATATGTAATTTCTTGAGTAGTCTTATAGCTTGTTCCACTACCATCAGCTTCAGTATTCCATTCGATAGCTTTCATACCTTTGTATGAGAAATCTGTAATAGATAATCTATAGTTATCACCGAATGATACTTTAACTTCTTTCTTATTAGTTGTACCATTGTTTGCTACTAAAGTGATAGTGTAAATATTTGCTTTATATACAGCTGTATATTCACGATCTCCTGTTTCATTTTGGAATTCAACAACTTCTACTGGTTCAGTAATTCCTTCTCCAATCCATCCAACAAATGTATAACCTGGTTTAACTGGAGTACCTAAAGTTACTAAATCATTAACTTTATAAGTTGTAATCATATTGTCTAATTTACCACCATCTAAATTATATTTGATAGTATAGACATTTTCATTCCATTTTGCGTAAATCGCAATATCTCCTGAAATTTCAATTTCTTCAGTTGTAATTTTAGAACTTTCTTGGAAATCTTCTGTTGTATACCATCCTAAGAATTCACAACCTTTTTTAGTTGGAACAGGAAGAGTTACAATATCTCCTGTTTCGAAGTATTCATCATCTTCTAATTCATAGTCTCCACCATTAGCATAAATTGTTAATAGGTTGATTCTATCTGGAGTTTCTTCATGATTCCATTGTTTATCTAAGTAAACCTTGCAACTATCAGAACACCAATCTTCTTGGAATCCTTCTGGAGTTTCATTGAAGTGAGTATAGATTTCAGTAACTGCACCTTCTACAACTGGAGTAGTATTAAATGCATTTGAACCTACATATTTTACAGATTCTGGAAGTACTACTTTCTCAATTACTGTTCCATCAAATGCACTTGTTTCGATTGTTGTTAAAGATTTACCAAGCACTAAATTTTTTAAACCTGCACAATTAGCAAATGCTCCTGTTTCAATAATTTCAACACTATCAGCAATTACAACAGTTTGTAGATTTGCTAATCCTGTGAAAGCATTCTTTTCAATTTTCTTAACACCTTCAGGAATTACTAATGTTGTAATTTTATTAGCATCTTTATTATTAATTTTTAAACTAAATCCACGTAATGTACCTTCATTAATCTTTAAGATTGTTTCAGATACTTCTTGATTAAAGCTATTTAATTCAACTACATTTCCTGATTTTAATGCATCAACTTCACTCATTAAGTACCAAGTACCATTTACTTTACCTAAATGTACGGTTAATGTGCATTTTTGTTCAGTACCATTACTTGAATATTTAACATCTGAAATACCTAATTTAATGTATTTTTCAGTATTTATAATTAATTGAGCTTTACCTTTTCCAAGTTTTACATCTTGAGAAGCAAATAAAGTCTCATAATTAGCTTTCATTGCTTTTGCTTCTTCTGTATCTAATGGATAGTAACATTCTACTACATCACTTACATTTTCTTTATTGTAAGCATCTACAAATTCTTCCCATAATTTTACTGCTGGAGATTTTGAAGTTGTAATTAAAACAATAATTAAAACTACGATTGCAGCTGCAACTCCTCCACCAATACTTAAATATTTCCAAATATTTTTTCCTAATGTTGATAAGAAGTTTAATACATAAGATGGGTTATCTTTTGCTTCCATCTTCTTTTGATATAACACAGTTAATTTTAATGCATCGATTGCTAATAAAACAACACTAACAATAAGCACAATAATTGCCATTGAGAATGTAGATTCACTAACACCTGCTGCTTTACATTTATTCATTAAAACAACTTGGAAAATCATTAACATAACCGCAAATATTGTTAATACAGCTGAGAATGCAGTATTGATTAACATTACTAGTTTATTATATTTTCCATACATTACTAAGTTGTAACCTAAATATAAAATAGAAACAACTAAGAACATAATTCCAATTATACCAATTGCACCACAAATACCAACAATTTTAGTTGTAATTTCGTAGAAAATTGGAATATCACTATTTGTTAATACACCTATACAATCATCCATTGATAATGACATAGGGTATCCTTCAAATACTACTTTAACAAAATTACTACTTAATAAAACAATTCCTAATATAACAAATAGAACACTTGTGATAGTTGTTAAACAATTCCATAAAATTGTGTTACTACCAGCAAGTTCAAAGCTTTTTCCTTCTTTAGGTTCTTTAGGTTGTTTTTCTTTTTTAGGACCTTTAGACTTCTTTAAAACTTTTTCGTTATAAACAAATTCTTTTCTAGTGTTTTCAATTTTAGAATTTTGATTATTATCTTCTGGAGTAATAACTTGTTGCACTACTGGTTCTGATGCTTTTGGGGTTTGATTTACTCTTATTATAGCACCACAAGATGAACAGAATCTAGCGCCTGGACGTAACCTAGCGCCACAATTGTCACATTTTCTTTTTTCTTCTGGTTGTACTCTTGCATCCATTTTCGTTTTCTCCTTTTCTATAAATTTTTATTATTAATTTTTCAATATATTATACCTTATTTAGTCAAATAAATAAAGTTTTTCGATAAAAATATTAATCTCTATCTGCTTCTTTTTTTATATTTTATTTTTCCCTTTTCCAGATTAAAAGACTAACACTTACTAGTGATATTAAACTTACTATTACAATACTCAAATCTTTTTTACATCCTGAATTATTTTGTTCTGGAATAATTTCTTTGTATTGTGCAATCACTTCTAAATCGCTCTTAATATTAGAGAAATCTTTGTCCCAACCAGTAAATTCATATCCCTCAATTTCCGGTGCATTTGGAGCTACAGCTGATGCCCCTTCTTTTACTACTTCTGTCTTTAAAACATTTCCCTCATTATCTTTAAATACAACTGTATATTCTTTTGTTTGTTCTACTTCCTCATATACAGCAGTATAAACAATTGTGCCTTCTTTTTCTTCTTTGTCCCATCTTATAAAAGTATAACCTTCATATATTGGTGCATCCGGCATTTTAACTGTTTCACCTTCTGGAAGAATAATAGTATCTATTGTTTCACCAAGTCTATCAATAAAGATGTAAGTAATATTTGTGACTACTTGTATTTCTTTGTAAACTGGTGTTACAACCATACTCTTAACAATTTTTGTTGTATCTTCACTCCATCCAACGAATTCATATCCTTCCACTTCCGGAGCAGTTGGAGCTTGGACTGAAGCACCATAAACAACTATTGTTTCTTTTAAAACATTACCATCTAGATCTTTGAATGTAACTAAATATTTTTGTTCTGTTGCAGTATATACCGCATATACATCTAAATCTTCTTGAACATTTGTAAAATCTTTATCCCAACCATTAAACTCAAAACGATACTCTGCTGTATCAGGTCTTGTTGGATTACTAGGAGCTGTTGCATCTTTTCCAACCTTTATTTCTTGAACACTTAATACAGTATTATCGTAATTATAGAATGTGACAGTATATTTTTTAACATCTCTTTCAACAGTTTTAAATTTTGCTGTTATAACTATATCACCACTAATAAGCTTATAATCTTTGTCCCAACCAACAAATTCATAATCATAATATTTTGAAGATGGTTTAGTAGGATTACTTGGTGGAGTTGCCGAATTACCTTTTTGTACATATTCTGTTTTTAATACTTTACCATCATAATTAACAAATTTGACTTCACAAATTGTGACTTCTAATTGATATTTTGCAGTTACTTCTAAATTACCTTGAATATTAGTAAATGCTTTATCCCAACCAATAAATTTATAATAGTTGCCATTTACAACTTTATCTTCCATAATAGGAGCTGCTGCATCTTTACCTTTTTGAACAACTTCTGTTTTTAATACTTTGCCATCATCATCTTTAAAGATTACGTTGTACATACTTCCTTTTTCAGCATATACTTGAATTTCAATTTCACTCCAACGATTTGAATCTTCTTTGTATTCCGCGCGAATTGTTGTTTTCCCTGGTGCTATTGCTTTAATAGTACCATATTCACTAATAGTCGCAACCTTTTCATTTGATGATGTATAATTATATGATAAACGACTTGATGCAGGTGCATCACTTGATAAGAATACACATCTTGTATATCCAACTTGAATTGTAGTACCTAATGGCATACCTCCATTTTCAGTAACTTCTGTACCATTGATACTTGCATTATCTGAATTGTCAGTTAATATTTCAAATGAAGCAGAGTCACCAATTGCAGGAGAAGTACCTTTACCTAAAGTATTAGTTCTAGATAGTGGTTTAACACCATAGTTATATGTTCCTGTTTCTGAATCTTTCCAAGTAATAGTGCTTGAAGTATTACCAATAACATCCACTATTTCATTAACACTATAACTTAAATCGCTTTTACTACGATATATTACATATGCTTTTGCACTACTTGATTTATCCCAAGTTAGAGTATTACCATTTTGATTAAAGTTTTTAACTGCTGATAATCTAATTGGATCCATGTTTTCTATTTCTGGAACTAATGCTACATCATCAAAACATCCAGCTTTTTTAGCATTTTGAATTTGTGTAATTGCTTTTGATGATTTATTGTTATATGCATTTTCTAAATATTTAAAACTATAAAAACTATAACCTTGAACATTACTTAATTTAGTTAAATAAGTAAGTTGGTTAGTTAATTCTTTCATATTAGTTTGCCATGAATATGTATT
>JAEIGA010012162.1_pt1 | contig 13060 bp, 12 predicted proteins | sample 9270691 | NCBI WGS metagenome assembly JAEIGA01 (sample SAMN17057246, study PRJNA624740) | gut metagenome | biome: biome; isolation source: fecal sample | host: Bos grunniens | place: China: Xizang | collected 2019 | reverse complement strand
TTCAATGTAACTTTTGATAACTGGTTTAGTGAAAAATCATTATATGCAACTAATGCGGTTGAAAAAACTTTAAAAACTTTACATGATGGTGATTTTACTTATATTCACGAAGGAGCTACATGGTTAAAAACTTCTAATTACACTGATGAAAAAGACCGTGTAATTGTTAAGAGTGATGGAAGTTATACTTATCTTTTACCGGATATTGCTTATCATGCTAATAAATTATCACGTGGATATGACCATTTAATTGACGTTTTAGGAGCTGACCATCATGGATATATTGATCGTTTAAAAGCTGCTGTTTCAATGGTAGGTGGAGATAGTAACTTAATTGATGTTGAAATTCTTCAAATGGTTAGAGTTATGGAAGACGGAATTGAAGTTAAAATGAGTAAAAGAAGCGGTAAAGCAATTACTTTAATTGATTTAATTGATGAAGTTGGAAGTGATGCTTTAAGATATTTCTATGCATCTAAAGCTCTAAATACGCAAATGGATTTAGATTTAGGCTTAATGAAGAAAAAATCTAATGAAAATCCGGTATTCTATGCTCAATATGCTCATGCTAGAATCTGTAGTATCTTTAGAACGATGGAAGCTAAAGGATATGATTTTGAAGAAGCTACAAGTTTTGAAAACATCAATAAAGATGCGACTAAAAATTTATGTTTAACACTATTAAAATATCCAATGGTTGTTGAAGAAGCTGCATCAAAAAGATTAGTTCACAAAATTACTCATTATATTGATGAACTAGCTTATGCTTTACATAGTTACTATAATAACGAAAAAGTAGTAAGTGAAGATATGAAACAAACATTTGAAAAAGCAACAGTTTTAAAAGCTGTAAGTATTGTTTTAAAAGATGCTTTAGCATTAATGGGAATTAGTGCTCCAACACAAATGTAAAATTTTTATAAATAAATTGTTAATTAATTAAATAAGTTGTATAATATTAAAAACTGATATAAATTTCGTTGAAGGAGTCTGACACCTCCTGAGAAACGTAAATCTTGCGATAAAAGATGATAAAAGAGCAGAATGATTCTGAACTAAGGTGGCACCGCGAATGAATTTTCGTCCTTAGAAATTATGGATTTTTTTGCTCATTTTTTTATAATAAATTTATAAAGGAGAATAATTATGAGAATCAATAAAATTAAAGGTACAATTGATTTCTTTGGATATGAAGTAGAAAAATATCGTTATATTGAAAGAGTATGTGTTGATATTGCTAAAAAATTTGGTTATAGTGAAGTGATTACCCCAATTTTTGAATCAACTGATGTATTTGTTCGTTCAGTTGGTGAAAGTAGTGATATTGTTAATAAAGAAATGTATACATTCACAGATCGTGGGAATCGTAGTTTAACTCTTCGTCCTGAAGGTACGGCACCAATGATGAGAATGTTTATAGAAAATAAACTATATGTTAATCCAGGACTTTCAAAATACTATTATTTTGGACCAATTTTTAGATATGAACGTCCACAAAAAGGTCGTTATCACCAATTTACTCAATTTGGTGTGGAAACATACGGATTAGAAAATCCATTACTTGATGCGGATGTTATTAATTTAGCATGTAAAATTATGAATGCTTTAGGTATTGGAAATGTTAAAGTTTGTTTAAATACTTTAGGTAGTAAAGAAGCAAGAAGTGCGTATGTTCCAGCATTAAAAGAATATTTTGAACCACACTTAGAGGAAATGTGTCCTGATTGTAAAGTTAGATTTGAAAAGAATCCACTAAGAATGTTAGATTGTAAAGCGGATGCTAATACTGATATTATGAAAAATGTTCCAAGAATTAGTGATTATTTAACAGAAGAAGATAAAACATATTTTGAAGATTTAAAAAATGCGTTAGATGCTTTAGGAATTAAATATGAAGTTAGTGATAAATTAGTTCGCGGACTTGATTATTATTCAAATGATGTATTTGAATTAATTTATGATAATCCAGAATCAGCTATTAATGGTTTAACTTTATGTGCTGGTGGACGTTACAATGATATGGGACGTGATTTTGATGGACCAGATGTAAAAGCTATTGGATTCGCTTTTGGAGTTGAACGTTTAATGATGGCCTTAGATGAACTAGGAATCAAAGTTCCAAGTGATGGAAATGATAAAGTAACTGTTATCACATTAGGTAAACCAGTTAAACAAGTTGGTTTAAAACTAGTTGATTACTTACGTAGTAATAATATTCCTGCTGAAATTGATTATCAAAGTGATAATTTAAAACCACAATTTAAATTAGCTGAACGAATTAAAGCTAGATACATTATTATTATTGGTGAAGATGAAGTAGCAAATAATATTATGACTATTAAGGATACTAAAGAACTTAAAGAAGTAAAAATTAGTGTTGAAGAATTAAATAACTATTTTAATATTAAAGGAGATAAAAATTATGCGTACTAAAACAAATGGCGAATTAAGACTTGAAAATGTCGGTGAAGTTGTAACTTTAACTGGTTGGGTAAGTAAAAAACGTGACTTAGGAGGAGTAGTATTTATTGACCTTCGTGACCGTTATGGTATTACTCAATTAATTGTTAATCCAGATAATAAAAATTATGATTCAGCAATTGAAGCTAAAAATGAATATGTTTTAAAAGTAACAGGAACAGTTGTAGAACGTTCAAATAAAAATAAAAACATTCCTACGGGAGATATTGAAGTAGAAGTAACAGAACTTGAAATTTTAAACGTTGCTGAACTTCCACCATTCTTAATTCAAGATCAAACTGATGCTTTAGAAGAAACAAGAATGCGTTATCGTTATTTAGATTTACGTCGTCCTCAAATGCAAAATAATATGTTATTACGTCATAAAACATGTATTGCTATTAGAAATTATTTAGATAAATTAAACTTCGTAGAAATTGAAACACCATTTTTAGGTAAATCAACACCAGAAGGAGCTCGTGACTTCTTAGTGCCTTCACGTGTTCATCCAGAATCATTCTACGCTTTACCTCAATCACCACAAATTTATAAACAATTATTAATGGTTGGGGGAATGGACCGCTATTTCCAAATCGCAAGATGTTTCCGTGATGAAGATTTACGTGCTGACCGTCAACTTGAATTTACACAAGTAGACTTAGAAATGAGTTTCATTGATGAAGAAGATATCTTTGAGGTTGTTGAAGGATTATTAAAAGCTGTTTGGAAAGAAACATTAGATATGGATATTCCAACTCCATTCGTACGTATGCCTTATGCTTATGCAATGGACAAATATGGTAGTGATAAACCAGATACTCGTTTTGAAATGTTACTTGAAAATATTAGTGATTGGGCAGTAAAACTAGGACTTGGATTCTTTAGTGATGCTGTTGAAAAAGGTGGAGCAGTTAAAGCTGTTGTAGCAAAAGATGCAGCAAGCAAATATTCTCGTAAAGAAATTGATCGTTTAACTCTTTTAGCTAAAAAGTATCATGCTGGTGGACTTGCATGGTTAAAATATGAAAATAATGCATTTACAGGAAGTATTGCGAAATTTGTAACTGAAGAACTAGGAAAAGAATTAGTAGAAAATCTAAATTTAACAGAAAATGATTTAGTATTAATTGTTGCTGATAAAGTAGAAAACTGTAATTCATCTTTAGGAGCTCTAAGACTTACTTTAGGTAATGAACTTGGATTAATTGACAAAGATAAATTCAATTTCTTATGGGTTGTTGACTGGCCATTATTTGAATATTCTGAAGAAGAAGGACGCTTTGTTGCTGCTCACCATCCATTTACTTCTCCTAAAGCTGGTCATGAAGAATTCATGGTTGAAAGACCTGCGGAAGCTATGGCTAAAGCATATGATGTAGTATTAAATGGTTATGAACTTGGTGGTGGAAGTATCCGTATCCATAATCAAGATATTCAAGCAAAAATGTTTGAAGCAATCGGTTTAGATAAAGAAGAAGTAGAATTAAAATTCTCATACTTTATTAATGCTTTAAAATATGGTACACCTCCTCATGGTGGACTAGCACTTGGACTTGACCGTGTAGTTATGTTATTAACTAAAAATAATAACTTACGTGAAGTTATTGCCTTCCCTAAAGCAGCAAGTGCAAAATGCTTAATGAGTGAAGCACCTACTCCAGTTACTGATAAACAACTTGCTGAATTAAAAATTAAAACTATAAAATAATATGACTACTGAAGCTATTATTATTGTAGTAGTTGTAATTATTATATTTATTGGAACATATTTATTAAATAAACGTATTCCAAAGCCAGATGGTTGTGAATTATCGGATAAATGTGAAACTTGTAAACAAACAAGTTGTTATGTGAAAAATAAAAAAATAGAAGGAGAAGACAATGAAAGACAATAATTATATTAGTTGGGATGAATATTTTATGGGAGTTGCGGTATTATCAAGTATGCGTAGTAAAGACCCAAGTACGAAAGTTGGTGCCTGCATTGTTAATACTTCTAAAAGAATAATCGGTATTGGATATAATGGTTTCCCTTATGGATGCAGTGATGATGAATTTCCATGGGAAAGAAAAGGAGAGTTTTTAGATTGTAAATATCCTTATGTTGTCCATGCTGAACCTAATGCTATTTTAAACTCAACAGCATCTCTTGAAAATTCAACATTATATGTAACTCTTTTCCCATGTCATGAATGTGCTAAATTAATTATTCAATCAGGGATTAAAGAAATTGTTTATGCAAATGATAAATATGATGGAACTGATTCTGATCAAGCTAGTAAAAGAATGCTTGATGCAGCAGGAGTTAAATATCGTAAGATGAAAGAAGTGGAGTTGACTATTAAGTAATGAAGAAATTACTTAAAAAGAACTGGTTATTAATATCATTACTTACTATTCCTTATTTGTTTATTGTTTTAGCCGGAGTTATCAGAATTGATTATGATATGATTTCTCCTGGTGGTTTAAACGAAGTGGGTAATGTTATAAGTGTAGATGCAGGTTATAATCAAACAGGTTCATTTAATACTGTTTCGGTTTATTCTGTTGAAAGAATCCCTTTATTAACTTATTTAATTGGGAAATTAGATAATATTGTATCAATTGATGAAACTAGTGAACTTGTTCAAATGACTGATCAAGAAAGTATATCATCAGGAACAATTCAAAAAAATGTTAGTATTAATAATGCAATTATATTAGCTTATAAAACAGCTAATAAACAGATTAGTACTAATTATCATGGATTAATTGTTCATACGGTTTATAATGATGTTACATACGATGTTAAAATAGGTGATGTTATTACTAAATATAATGGTGAAAATATCACAAATGAAAAAGAATTTAGAACCAATTTGGTAAATGATGTTCGAAATGGAAATGATATTAAATTAACAATTTATCGTGATGGTACTTATCATGATGTAAATTATGAACCGGTTTGGACTAATGATAAAAAAAGTTTTTACGTAGGAATCTCTTATTATGATTACTACACTATTAATGAAGAAGAAACAAACCCTAAATTTACTTTAAATAAAGCAAATACATTAGGCCCAAGTGGTGGTTTAATGCAGGCGCTATCAGTTTATAATGCGATTACCGAATTTGATATTACTTTAGGATTAAAGATTGCCGGAACAGGAACAATTGATATCCATGGTGATGTAGGACCAATTGGAGGAATTTACCAAAAAGTCTTTACTGCGTATTTTAGTAATGCTGATGTTTTCTTTGTGCCTGTTGAACTAGATGAATTTGGTGAGATTATTAAGACTGAAGGTAGTAACTATATGGAAGCACTAAAAGCATATGAAGTGTTAGGGAAACCAAGCTCTTTAGCGTTTGTTCCAGTAGCGACCTTCAGTGATGCTGTTAAATATTTGGAAAGTTTAAAGTAGGTGGAATAATGAGATTAATTGAAATGTATAAAAAAGGTCGAGCTGAAAATAAAAGATTACAAGAATTAGATTTACCTAAAAAAGTAGTAACCAAATCAATTATTTTCTCACTGATTTTTACAATCATTATTGCTTTACCATGTATTTCGCTTATTTCATCTTTAATAACAGTATTTTCACCGGTTAGAACGATGTTTTGGGTAACTTTAGTACTCATTTATATCTTTTTAGCCATTGTATATGCTAGTGGTTCTGTGTTTAATGTTGTGTTATTAAAAAAATATTTAGAAAATTTAGAAGTTAAAGAAATAGATACAAAAAGTATTTTTATTAGTGAATTACTAAATCCATTACTTTTATTAGTAGGAGTTTTAATAGATTTTGTAATTTGTCAAATGGCCTTGTAGAAAGGAGCAAATATGTCAATTATTATAAGTGTTATAGCAGTTGTTGCACTAATTGGAATTGATCAATTAACGAAAATTTTAGCTGAAACATATCTTTTAGGAGCACCATCAGTAACGATTATTAAAAATGTTATTGAGCTTAGATTCAGTTACAATACGGGAGCAGCCTTTAGTATGTTTGAGAACTTTCCGTTATTTCCATTGATTATTAGTATTTTAGGGGCAATATTAATTTTATATTTCTTTAAAGAAGTATCATTTAAGAAAAGACCTTTATATACAATCTCTTTAATAATGATCTACGCAGGAACTTGGGGAAATTTAATTGATCGTTTTTTAATGGCAATTAATCAGAAAGAAGGAGTAGTTGATTTTATCAATTTCTTATTTATGGATTTTGCAATATTCAACTTTGCAGATATTTGTTTAACAGTTGGGATGGTTTTGATGTGTGTTTATATTTTCTTCTATGAACCGAAAAATCCTCTTGAACTATTTAAAAAGAAAGAAAAAGGAGTACTAAACGATGCAGAAGGAAATTAGATTTACAGGAGAAAGTATTCGTATTGATAAATTTCTAGCAAATGCTATTGAAGATGTAACAAGAAGTGAACTAAAAAACTATTTTACAGATGGATTAATTACTGTTAATGGTAAGAAAGTAAAAGCAAGTTATACTTTAGCAGAAAATGATTTAATTAATATTGAACCACGTGAAGTAGTTACTTTAGATGTTGAAAAAGAAGATATTCCTCTTGATGTTGTATATGAAGATAGCGATGTTATTGTTGTTAATAAACCAAGTGGAATGGTTGTTCACCCAGCTTTTGGACACTACCAAGGTACTCTTGTTAATGCTTTAATGCATCACTGTGATGATTTATCAGGTATTAATGGGGTAATTAGAGCTGGTATTGTTCACCGTATTGACAAAGATACATCAGGTTTACTAGTGGCTTGTAAGAATGATTTATCTCATAAATCTTTAAGTAAACAATTAAAAGATAAAACTACAACGAGAAAATATATCGCGATTGTTTATGGCCAAATTCCTCATAACTTAGGTAAGATTAATGCACCTATTGGTAGAGATGAAAATAATAGACAAAAAATGGCAGTTGTAAGTGGTGGAAAACCAGCAGTAACCCATTTTAAAGTTTTAGAAAGATTTAAGAAATTTACCCTTATTGAATGTACTCTAGAAACAGGTAGAACTCATCAAATTAGGGTTCACATGTCATATATTGGTTATCCAGTATTAGGAGATCCACTGTATGGACCAAGAAAAGTATACGGAAATACAGGACAGTTCTTACATGCGAAAACATTGGGATTTGTACATCCTAGAACAAATGAATATGTAGAATTCTCTAAAGATGCACCAGATGTTTTCTATGAAACATTAGAAGAAATCAAAAAAGGTTTTTTAGATAAATAATAAATAAAAGATTAACAATCAAATGGTTGTTAATCTTTTTAATTGTACATGAAAAATATTAAGTAATACGTTCTAAAGATTTACTCTTTTTATCATCGAAAAAAGCTCGATATTATTAATATTAGATATGAAAGGTTACTAGAAATAGTAATCTTTTTTTGATTAACATTAACTTAGAAAATAAAAAAATATGAGTTTTGAAAAAGTATAATTTAATGGGTATTGTGATGGAAATTGTAACGGAAATTTTTGATTAAATATTTGTGCTGGTTTGGAAAATTATATTTGATAAATGATAATGAAAAAACCTCAACTTTTTGGTGGGGTTAATCTTTTTTATTTGCCTAGAAAAACAATATTTTTGGTATTTTTTTATTAAAAAAGTGCGTTTTGAAAATATATTGGTAAAAATGTCAAAATTAAGCAAATAAAAGTGAATATAATCATTGATTTTTAATAGTGTTTATGCTATAATATGGGATAGAATTAGGGTCGTATGGCTTGAAAAATAAAAATAATATTTTAAGGAGATTGAATATGAAAAAGTTTGATACAAAAGTACAACATTTGAAATATAAAGTGCTTCGCGAAATAGCTAGATTTGCATGGCAAGGAACTTTACTAGAAAATGTATTAAAAGTACCTCAAATTATTGTTCCAGGGAAAACATCTAGTATGCGTTGCTGTGTATACAAAGAAAGAGCTATTTTAGAAGAAAGAATTAAAGTAGTTATGGGTGGAGATAAAAACAACCCTAACGTAATTGAAGTTATTGATATTGCTTGTGATGAATGTCCATCAGCAGGTTATGTAGTAACTGAATCTTGTCGCGGATGTTTAGCTCACCGCTGTGAAGATGTATGTAAAAGAGGAGCTATTACTTTTGATGCTAATCACGTAGCTCATATTGATAAAACAAAATGTGTTGAATGTGGTCAATGTGCTAAAGTTTGTCCGTTCTTTGCGATTGTGGATCGTAAAAGACCTTGTCAAAATGCATGTAAGATTAAAGCAATTAGCATTAATGAAAATAATGTAGCTGCAATTGATAATGATAAATGTATTGCTTGTGGAGCTTGTGTATATCAATGTCCATTCGGTGCTATCATGGATAAATCTTATATTTTAGATGCTATTGAATTAATTAGAAATAGCGAAAATAACAAAAAATATAAAGTTTATGCGATTGTTGCTCCATCTATTTCAAGCCAATTCGTTTATGCTAAACTTGGTCAAGTTATTACTGGATTAAAAGAACTTGGTTTCTATACAGTAATTGAGGCAGCATTAGGAGCTGATATGGTAGCTCAATCAGAATCTAAAGAATTAGTAGAAAAAGGATTCATAACAAGTTCATGCTGTCCAGCATTCGTAAAATATATTAAAACAGCATTCCCAGATTTAGTTAAATATATTTCACACAACCCATCTCCAATGGTTGCTTTAGCGAAATATATCAAATCTATCGATAAAGATTCTAAAGTTGTCTTCATTGGTCCTTGTACTTCTAAGAAGGCAGAAGCTCAACTTGAAGGTGCTAAAGAATATGTTGATGTTGTATTAACATTCGAAGAACTTCAAGCTTTATATGACAGTAAAGATATCGATATCACAACATTAAGTGAAGATGTATTAGATAATGCTTCTTACTTTGGAAGAATCTTTGCTCGTTCTGGAGGATTATCAGATGCTGTTGTTCAAGCTTTAAAAGAAGATAACGTTGAATTTGATGTAAAATCAGTTCCATGTGATGGAATTGAAGCTTGTAGAATAGCTCTACTTAAGAAAAGTAAAAATGTATTAGATGCTAACTTCATTGAAGGTATGGCATGTATCGGTGGATGTATCGGTGGAGCCGGATGTTTAACTCATGGTGAAAAGAACAAAGCCGAAGTTGACAAATACGGTAGAGAAGCACTTGAAAAAACAATTGCTGATGCTGTATCGGTATTAATTAAATAAAAAGTGAGGATTTAATATGAATAAAATTACAGTAATTGGTTCAGGTAATGTTGGATCTACAATAGCATATACACTTACTGTTATGGGACTTGCTTCTGAAATCGTAATGATTGACGTTAATGAAGAAAAATCATTAGGGGAAGCATTAGATATCAAACAAGGTGTATCTTTCTGTAATCCAGCAGCAGTATATGCTGGATCATATGCGGATGCAGTAGATTCTGACATTGTTGTTATTACATCAGGGATGGCTAGAAAACCAGATCAATCAAGATTAGATCTTGCTCAATGTAATGTAAATATTATTAAAAATATTGCTGACAAAATCGTTCCAGTAGCCCCAAATGCTACATATATCATTGTAAGTAATCCTGTTGATATTTTAACTTATGTATTCTTAAAACATACAGGACTTCCACAAGAACGTGTAATTGGTTCAGGAACTATTTTAGATACTGCAAGACTTCGTGCAAGAATTGCGGAATACTATTCAGTAAACCAAAAAAATGTACATGCATACGTATTAGGAGAACATGGAGATAGCTCATTTGTACCTTGGTCACTTGCTAATATTTCAAATGTTCCAATTGAGAATTATAGAAATGCTCTTTTAACAAATAGAGACTATCCAGAATTCAAAAAAGAAGAAGTTGAAAAATATGTACGTAAATCAGGTTCACGTGTAATTAAGCGTAAGGGTGCAACATTCTATGCTGTATCAATGTCAGTATGTCACTTATGTCAATGTTTATTAAGTGGTATTGATACTACTCTTACAGTTTCAACTATGCTTAATGGAGAATATGGTATTAGTGATGTATGCTTAAGTCTTTTAACTATTGTAGGTAATAAAGGTGCTCATAGCAAAATTATGTTACCTTTAAATGAACAAGAAATTAAAGATCTTCAAAATAGTGCAAATGTACTAAAAGAATTAATGAGAAATTTAGATATATAAAAAATTAGAAAGGAATTAAAGAAAATGAATTATCGTATTGAACACGACTCAATGGGTGAAGTTAAAGTCCCTGCGGATAAATTATGGGCTGCCCAAACACAAAGAAGCCATGAAAATTTTGAAATTGGTGTAGGTATTGAAACAATGCCTAGAGAAATTATCCACGCGTTTGGTGTATTAAAGAAAGCAGCTGCTGTTGCTAATAACGCATTACGTCCTGAAAAAATGAGTGATGAAAAATTAGCTGCTATCAAAACTGCATGTGATGAAATTATGGAAGGTAAATTAAATGACAACTTCCCATTAGTTGTATGGCAAACTGGTTCTGGTACACAATCTAATATGAACGCAAACGAAGTTATTGCTAATAGAGGAAATCAAATTGCTGATAAAAAATTACTTCATCCAAATGATGATGTTAATATGAGCCAATCATCTAATGATACTTTCCCAACTGCAATGCATATTGCTGCTGTTTTAGTATTAGAAGATAAACTTATTCCTGCAGTTCAAGAATTAATTGAAACTTTCAAAAGATTAGAAAAAGAAAATGAAGGTATTGTTAAGAGTGGTAGAACTCACTTACAAGATGCTACTCCTATTACATTCAGTCAAGAAATTAGTGGATGGCGTTCAAGTTTAGAAAAAGATGTTGAACTTATCAAACGTTCAATTGAACCATTATATGAACTTGCATTAGGAGGAACAGCTGTAGGTACTGGTCTTAATGCTCCTGCATTATTTGATGTAACTGTAGCTAAAGAAGTAGGTAACATTACTAATAAACCATTCGTAACTGCTGCTAATAAATTCCATGCATTAACATCTAAAGATGAATTAGTATTTGCACATGGTGCAATCAAAGCTTTAGCTTGTGATATGATGAAAATTGCTAATGACGTTCGTTGGTTAGCATCAGGACCTCGTGATGGTTTAGGAGAAATCTTCATTCCTGAAAATGAACCTGGATCTTCAATCATGCCTGGTAAAGTAAATCCTACTCAATGTGAAGCTGTAACAATGGTTGCTGTTCAAGTAATGGGTAATGATGTTGCTGTAGGTATTGCTGCATCTCAAGGTAACTTTGAATTAAATGTATTCATGCCTGTATGTGTTTATAATTTCTTACAATCAGCAAGATTAATGGCAGAAGCAATTCGTTCATTTAATAAAAATTGTGCTGTAGGTATCAAAGCTAATAAAGAAAAAATGCACCACAATTTACATAATTCATTAATGTTAGTTACAGCATTAAATCCATATATCGGATATGAAAATGCTGCTAAAACTGCTAAAAAAGCATTTAAAGATAATATTTCTCTTAAGGAAGCTTGCGTTGAATTAGGCTTCTTAACACCTGAAAAATTTGACGAAGTGTTCCATCCTGAAAAAATGTGTTAATCCTGGAGGTATAAAATGAAGGTTAGTTATTTTCCAGGGTGTACTTTGAAAAATAAAGCTAAAGACTTAGATTTATATGCTTATAAATCAGCTGAAGCTTTAGGAGTCACTCTTGAAGAAATCGAAAACTGGCAATGTTGTGGTGGGGTTTTTACAACTGCAAGAAATGAAGTAGCTACTAAGCTTTCTTCAGTTCGTGCTTTAAAAGAAGCAGCTGATAAAGAACAACCACTAGTAACAGTATGTTCAGCTTGTCATAATGTTATTAAACAAACTAATTATGCAATGCAAAATGATAAAGAATTTGCAGATAAAGTAAATCGTTATATGGCTCAAGATGGTGGATATAATGGTGAGGCTAATGTATATCATTATTTTGAAATGTTACGTGATTTAGTAGGATTTGATACTTTAAAAGAAAAAGTAGTAAACCCTCTTAAAGGTAAAAAAATTGCCGCATATTATGGATGCCTATTATTAAGACCTAATAGTGTTATGAGAATGGATGATCCAGAAAATCCAACTATCATGGAAAACTTTATTAAAGCATTAGGGGCAGATCCAGTTATCTATGCTAAACGTAACGAATGTTGTGGTGGATATGTAAGTGTTCAAAGTGCTGAACTTGCTAAAAAAAGCAGTAACTCAGTAATTCAAAATGCTAAAGCTCAAGGAGCTGAAATGATAATAACTGCTTGTCCGCTTTGTAAATATAATCTTATAAAAAATGGTGCTGATATTCCGGTAGTATATTTTACAGAACTACTTGCTGAAGCACTAGGAGTAAAGGAGAATACAAATGAAGAATAATCATCTTCGTGAAGAATTAATCCGTCAAAGTGGAGTTAATCCTAAAAAATGTATGAAATGTGGTAAATGTTCTGCTACATGTCCTGCTTATGATGAAATGGAATACCATCCTCATCAATTTGTATATATGGTAGAATCCGGTAACATCGAACCTCTTCTCGAATCCGAATCCCTTTATAAATGTCTTACATGCTTCGCTTGTGTTGACAGATGTCCCAGA
>JAEIGA010012161.1_pt1 | contig 13060 bp, 28 predicted proteins | sample 9270691 | NCBI WGS metagenome assembly JAEIGA01 (sample SAMN17057246, study PRJNA624740) | gut metagenome | biome: biome; isolation source: fecal sample | host: Bos grunniens | place: China: Xizang | collected 2019 | reverse complement strand
GTCCTTGAGGATGTCAACTGGGCTGTGGTATTATCAGCATCACTCTTGGCAGCTCTTTTGTCACTTTTGACATCAGTGGCAGGGCTCCCTGAGGTGGAGGACTGATCATGGGCGAGGTTTTAGGGATTGATGTGAGCCACTACCAGAGGGACATTGACTGGGGACTTGTTAAGGACTCCGGCAAAAGATTTGCCATATTAAAGTGCATGTATGAGGCACAGTCCCACAGGAAAGATGAGTATTTTGAGGCAAATTATAAAGGGGCCGGTGACAATCAGATCAGCCGGGGTGTCTATATCTTTATAGCCTCATCATCCATAGCGGATCCTGAGGGAGATGCCAAGTCTCTTTTGAAGCATCTGGCAGACAGGCCTCTTGAGTATGGCATATGGCTTGATTATGAGTCGGACGTGCTTGGGTGGCAGGGTAAGAGCAGGATCGAGGATCTGACATATATCTATGCGAACATGTTTAGATCTGCCGGGTATTATACCGGGATCTATTGCAATAAATACTGGTATGATGCTCTTATTACTGATAGGTTAAAGGAGGATTTTGACTTTTGGATCGCAAGATATCCAAAGAATGACACCGGCACCTATAAGCCACAGAGCTCATTAAGGCCAAGCTATAAGACAGCAGTCGCATGGCAATACTCCAGCAAGGGAAAAGTCCCAGGGATCAAGGGAGATGTGGACCTTGATGTCGATTTTGATGGTGTTGTGAACCTGATCGCAAAGGAGCCATTTAAAAAGACGGATCTTGAGATCGCCAAGGAGATCCTTGAGGGTAAATGGGGCACAAAGAACACAAAGCCCTCAAGAGAAAAGCTCCTGACCATGGCCGGATATAATTATCAGAGGATCCAGAGGATTGTCAATGAGTTGCTCAAGAGATGACATTATCAGGGAGTTAAGAGAGAACACTCCCACCATATTTGCTCCAAATTGCTGGGGAGGTCTCACATACCATCATCTGGGACTTGAGTTTGACTCTCCTCTTATTAACATGCACATCCCACATGATGAGTATCTGAGATTTTTAAGAGATCCCAAGTATTATATGAGTCAGGAGCTGGTGCTCAGACAGATGTATATTGATGACTCACTTGAGAGACCTTTTCCAGTTGCCATGATGGGTGATGTGTCTTTATGGATGAATCACTACACTGATTTTGATGAGGCCAGAGATGTCTGGGAGCGGAGAAAAAAGCGGATAAAATGGGACAACCTGTTTGTCATGTTCTTTGATGAGACTCCTGAGCTTGTGGAGCAGTTCCTTGAGCTCCCATATGACAAAAAAGTCTGTTTTGTGCCATGGGAGACTCACATTGATGGACTACTCCCAGTCATATATAGAGACAATGATGACCTGAGCAGATATCCTTTTTGGGAGATTATCAACAATCTGGCCACAGGTGATTTTGTACTTTATGATGATGTGGAGCTCTTACATGATGGCAGATTTGTTCAGACCGGAAACATTTTAAGGGATGGACAGACAGTGTCTAAGTATAAAAGGGACACAAAAAGGGACACGAAAAAATAAAAAAGCCCAAGCCATGAGGCTTGGGAGAGAGCTGCTGACGAGAATCGAACTCGTTTCATATTGTTTTTTTATAAGCCAGTAACCATGAGCTATTATTGATTAATCCCTCGTGGTTGCTGGCTTTTTTGCGTTTAAAGAGTGAATAAAACATTTAAAAAATAAATGCCAAAATACACATTTTAAATATAAAAGGGGACACAAAGGGGACACGAAACTCTCACGCAACTCTCACGCAACTCTCACCCAACTATGTCCCAAGTCATCCCGACAGCATCCCAGATCAGGATCTTGTCAGGTCGGAATAAGTCGGAATAAGTCGGAATAAGTCGGAATAAGTCGGAATAAGTCGGAATAAGTCGGAACATGTCGGAATAAAAAAAAGGAGCCACATGAGCTCCTTTTGTCAATGCCATAAAATTGCCATAAAATTGCCACGTTTTTTCAGCTGATCCTGATGGCCTCACCATATTTGTCTGTTATGAAATCATTGACCATCTGGGAGTATTGCCTCCGGGATGACTCCAGAGGGTTGTCATAAACGCTGGAGAGGACTCTGGAGTCCTCAGTCCATCCTCCGGTGAGCTCAATATATTTTTTAGGGATGCCCAGATCAGATCTGAATGATGCAGAGTAGTGTCTCAGATCGTGGAATCGGATCTCATGGAGCCCCAGTTTATTCCTCAGCCTCTCAAATCTCCGGGTGATAGCAGTGGGAGATAGCGAAAAGACAAAGGAGTCAGGGTCATCTGATGCAGGCAGCAGGTCAATGATGGCTGCAGGCAGCAGGACTGATCTGATGGATCCGGAGGTCTTGGGGATCTCTTTATAAACAAATTGATTGTCTTTATTGAGCACCATGTCAGCATGTACTGATATGAGGCTCATGTCTCTGCTGATGTCGGCCTGTTTTAGAGCTGAGATCTCTCCCCTCCTGAGGGTGCCAAAGGCAGCCAGACAGATTACAGGCTTTATGATCTCATCAGCTGCAGCAATAAGTCTGAACACATCCTCATGATCAGGAGTGGTGAGATCCCTCTTGATGGTCTGAGGATATCTGAGTCTAAACTTTTTATCCATGCCAGCATAATCAAGGACCGAGAGCAGAAAGCCGATCCTGCTCTTGATGGTCTTGGGAGCCACCTGCACCGACATGTCATTGATGAGTCTCTGGATCACTGGAGTGTCAATGTCGGACACATACATGTCCTTTATGCTGTCAAAATATCTGATGTATGCAAGATAGGTCTTGACCGTCACCGGGCTGACCACCTTGGAGCGATCATCAATGTACCTGATCAGGGCATCCGAGAGGATCGGTGACTCTCTCAGGATCCTCTCATTTGAGATCTGCCACTCTCTGGCCAAGAGCTCTGCCTGAGCTTTTGCCTTTTTAGAATCCCCGGCACAATCTTTGGGGCTGACAGTAAAAGATCTGACCACAGTCTGCCCATCAATAACTTTTTTGGCCCTGCACCTCCATGATCCAGAGGCCAGTCTTTTTGCATTTGCCATAAATACTCCTAATTATTTTGGGACTCAGTGTGCATTTTAATAAGTCGAGAGTAAGTCAAAAGATGCTGAGGGATAATTTTCATATCCAGCATTTTAATCACTGCCTTTCTCTGCCAGTCCTCAGCAGATCGGAATCTCTCAACAAGCTCAATCTCTACATCAGACAGCTCAATATCCGGGCTAGTCATGGTCATTAAAGATATAGGGACATTTAATGCCTTGCAGACCTTGAAAAGGCTGTCAATATCTATGGAATTGGTGCCGGTCTCCCAGTTTGAGACAGCTGCAATGCTCACACCCACTTTTTCCGCCAGATCCTTTTGTGTCATTTTATTTGCTTTACGATATTTTTTAATATTTTTTGAAATATCATCCAATATTTTATCCATACAAAAATCCCCTCTATAAGCCAAATATAAAGTAATACAAAAATATTTGCAAGAAAAAATAAAGAGAAACTAAAAATTATTACTTGAAAATAAAGTGACACTGTAATATATTAAGAATTATTAAAGCACTACTTTAAAGGAGGAGAAAATGGTAGCTGAGAAAATCAACAAGTATATGAAGGATCGCTGCATAAAAGCCTCACCCATAGCTGTCAGAGCAGGAATCACACAGCAGCAGATGAGTGCAATCCTCAACGGAAAAATGCAGCTAAAGGCTGATGTGTTTTTTAGAATCTGCAAAGCTCTGGACGTGCCACCGGAGACATTTGATCCCGGAGAGGGAAAAGGGGAGGCCAGCGCATGAGTGATGAGAGGATGATCGCACAGGAGGAGATTGAGAAGGCAATCAAAGCCTTTGATGATCTTTATGAAAAATTCAAGGAGCATGTCGATCTGTACCATGCACAGCTCAGATTTTTAAGTCCTGCCACAAGCATGGGACTGGATGCAGATCTTGCAAGGGTCTCACGCATGATCATAGGGATCAGGAGGGACCTTGAAAACGCAAGAGAGGAGACCTGATGGGGAGATATCAGACCAAAAAGGGAGAGCTTTTTGAGGCTGAGGTCAGGAAGTACATGACACTCAGGCACATCAGATCTCTGGAGGAGCTAAGATCTCACACAACAGTGGGATCCAACACTACATTTTTGAAATATCTTGATGACCCGGAGTCCATGCCGGTGGGGAAAATGGCGGAGATCCTGCTGGCTTTAAAGATGCCAAAGGAGACCAGACTTGAGATCATCACAAAAATGACAGAGGGGAGCTAGAAATGAGGGGGAAAATCATATCTCTATCGGCCACAGTGCTCATGACAGAGTTGATGCTCTGGGCACCTCCGGCTGATGTCCAAGAAGTTCCAAACGAAATCCAAGAAACAAGACAAATATCAGTGGAGCCAGCAGTCGATCCATTGATCATAGAGGCACCTGAGAGCGGAGTGATCCAGAGGCCAGTATATACAGATGAGGAAGCAGCTCTGATCAAAAGAGTAATGCTGGCAGAGGGTCAGTCTGAGGGAGTGGATGGCATGTGGCTGATCGGCTCAGTGATCGTCAACCGAGTCAATGATCCGGGGACAGACTGGCCCGATACGGTTGAGGGAGTGATCCTGCAGAAAAATGCCTTTTCAAGTCTTGCAGATGGGAATTTTGACAAGGTTCCTGAGACAACAGCAGAGGCTGATGAGGCTTGGCAGAGGATCCTTGATGGAGATGTGTGCCCCAAGATAGTTGCTTTTGAGAACATAAAGTCCAATAAATTGGACAGATGGTTCTTGGAGGCCTTTACTTTTAGACATCACAGATTTTATACAAAAAAAGATGACCAGTGGGGCTGATCATCTTTGGGGTTGGTATTTTTCCTAGTAGTCAGGGGTCTATCAAAACACCTGTAAAAAGAATACCATATAATCCCCAAAAAATCAAGGATTTAAGCGGTTTTAAGGGCTCTTTACGGAGCGATTAAACATATTAAATTTATTGACAGCCTAGAGGTCAACAGAATAAATGACAGGGCTGTCAGTGGGGAGACAGGTATGTATATCACAAGATGGTACAAGGCTGGGGAGTATCTGTTCATCAGGAACGTCAGCCCCAAGGGTTTTGGGGCACCGGGAAGAAAAAGACAAAGGAGGGGCAAAGACACTCCCAAGGCCATGAGCAAATACAACAATCTAAAGCGATCAGAAAAGCTCCAGATGTTGATCTTGGAAAACTTTGACAAGGGATACCACATCACACTGGACTATCAAAAAGACAAGAGGCCCGAGACTTATGAGGAGGCGGAGAAGAACCTCAGGACATGCCTCTACAAGGTATCAAGGAGGCTCAAAAAGAGGGGCCTCAAGTTCAAATATATCTCCATCACAGAGAGAGGCAAAAAGGCAGCAGCTCTCCATCATCATGTGATCATTGAGGGTGACAATGTGATCCTTGATGAGGTGATGAGCGTGTGGGGGAATCATATCAAGATCTCCAAAATGTACGAGGAGGGAGCATATAAAGATCTGGCAGACTACTTTTGCAAGATCGAGACCAAAGAGGAGCTGACCAAAGGAAAAAGCAAATACCACAGGTCAAGAAATCTAAAGGAGCCCCTGCAGAGGACAGCTCTGATGGAGGGCCAGATCAAAGAGGATCCTCTGGTCCCCAAAGGATATCACATCATCCCGGACACTCTGATCAATGGCTTTAATGACAGAGTAGGGGTGAGATATCAGCACTACACGCTTAAAAAGACAATACCGGCACAAAGGAGAAAAGATCCTCCAAGGAAGGTCCCCAAAAAGAGGGGGATCCTAGGGACACTGAGGCGGATCTTTAAAAAAAGGAGACCATGATGGATGAGAATCGAGATTTTTATACAAGCAAAGACAAAAAATCCGGCAGTGCAGCAGACCGCACAGGCAAGGTGGCTGATCCGCTCTGTGTCAAACGCTGGTCAGGTGACTCAAAAAGATGGCTGTGTCTCAATAAACACTGCCACCTCAAAGAGAGCTGCACTGCAGGCTCTTGCTGATGCTCTCTCAAGGTTCAACAAAGCTGCGGTCATCAGGATCTTTATATCAGATGACTATGTCAGGAACATGTGCAGCACAAACATGCCAAACAGGTGGAGAGCTAATGGCTGGCATAAGATCAGGCAAAATGGTGCACTGGTGCACTCTGATCTGTGGCAGAGGGTCAGCAGTCTTTTATCAGGACATGCAGTGGCCTTTGCTACCGGGAAGGAGTGCATTGAATCAGAAATACTAAAAGAGATGGAGGACAAGCTAAATGGCATTAACAGGAAGGTGTGATTATTGTGGGCAGAGCATGGTGATTGATGAGAGAAAGTTCCCTCTGGTCAATCCAGATGATCAGGCAGCAGTTGACATGGCTGTGACCAGTATCTGTGACTGTCCACAGGCAAAAAGCGACAGGAGGAGACAGGAGACAGCACAGCAGATTGACACATTTATCAGGGAGCAGCTCCCTCCTGAGGCAAAGGGACTCTTTGAGGCAGCAGTCGCAAATATCAGGGACTTCAAAGTCACATCTGTGACCATTGAGGACAATGACGGATGGAAAAATAAGATCCGGGTGGACACTGAGGGCTATCTTTGCATTGATCGCAAGAAGTCCCTGAGTAAAAAAGAGAAATTTTGAACAAGAGGACCAGAGCTGTCTCAATACCTGCAAAGGTAAAGAGGCAGGTCGAGGAGCGTGATCATGGACTGTGTATCTTTTGCGGTAAGCCCGGCAGGGGGGAGGCTCATTTTATCTCAAGAGCACAGGGAGGGCTTGGGATCGAGGAGAACCTCCTGACAGTCTGCAGGAGCTGTCATGACCTTATGGATAACAGCACCAACAGAAAAGAGATGCTGAGGATCGCGGAGGAGTATCTGCGGATCAGATATCCATACTGGGACAGATCACTGCTGATTTACGAAAAGGGCATAAAGACAAAGGAGAGAGCGGTCAGGGCAAAGCAAAACTATGAAAAGCAGAGGACTTTGGAGGGGTCAGTGCCTAAAAACATTGATTTGACAAAGCCTCCAGAGGGTTTCTGGTTCATCAAGGGGGGACAAGATGACACAGGAGACAAAAGACAATATCCTCATCATGTTTGATGAGGCAATAGACAAAGTCAAGGGGATTAATGGCATAGCAAAAGTGATGGGTCTGCCAAGAGAGGAGATTGTCAGGATCCTTTTGGACAATGGCCGGGGGATGCCAAAGAAAAGAGGCAGAAAACCCAAGGAGCCTCAAGAGGCAGCAGCTGAGGAGATAAAGGAGCCTCAGGAGGCAGCAGCCGAGATCAAGGAGAGGATCCTGCCGATCCCAAAGTATATCTTTGATGTGCTTTTTAAGGAGCTGGACCGACTTGATGCAGACATTGAGGTCAGGACCAAGGAGCTCCTTGATCTGAATCAGCGTTATAAAGAAATATCACAATTTATAAAGACATACAAACCTGATCCTTGAGGCTCTAAGGAATTTATCACACAGACTTTTTGAGAGCCATTGTTATAAATCCGCTGCGAAAAGTGGCATTAAATATCAGACTGCTGCATTTTTGCAGCGGTGAAGGGAGGGAGATATGTCAAAACGTGGGAACAAATCAAAGATCTCCAGCATGACTGGAGCGCATGAATATAACACAGACTTTGACAGACTGATCAGTGATGCAGAACATGGGAGGCTGAGATCAAAAGGCCGGGATGATTTTGACAGGCCTGCATACTATGGGACCAGTCAGTGCAGGATCCCTGATCAAAGCCTGTATGATGGGAGGCGGTTACATGCAGAGAGTACAAAGAGAGGTGACTGATGTGGAGCTGAGAGGTGCTCTGGATGAGATCATTGATCTTGTGATCGAGTGCTATGAGCACCCGGTCAAAGAGGAATATCAAAAAGGGTCAAGAGCCTCCCAGATCGGCAAGGGAATAGTTGACAAATTGCTGGAGAAAAAGATACTTGAGAGATTTGCCCGGATCGGGTACGAATCCCAGAGGATCCTTTTATCTCATGATCTGATCAAGACAGGAGGGATTGAGAATGGCTGAGAAGATCAGGAAACGAAAAACAAAGAGAAATGTCCAGATATATCTCCTGAGGAGAGAGGGCAGATCCTACAGGCAATTATCGGAGCAGTTCGAGATCTCAATAACTAGAGTTGTGCAGATCTGCAGATACTGGGAGGAGAAAGAGGCTGCAGGAATACATCCACCATTTGACTGGGATGTATTAAACCAGCTCAATATGGCAAAGGAGGCAGCAGGTGACACTATACATTAAGACCACGACAGACAGGTATGAGCTGCCGATCTGTGTGGAGGAATCACCCAAGCTACTTGCAGAGAGACTTGGACTGAAAAGGAGATCTGTGGCCACATTATGCTCAAAGGGGATATGTGGGTATCACAGGATCCAGATCGAGGAGGATGAGACAGATGGCACAGATTAAACATAATACATTTGACCTGATCAATGCCTATTTTAGGGCAAGAGATGAGCAGGACACCAATGATGAGATCAAATTTGAGTGTCCGCTGTGCCATGGTATAGCCAGAGGGAGCACATATGATGGTAACGGACATATCAGGATTGAGTGCAAGATCTGCGAGGTCAGGGTGTTAAGTTAAGGAGATAGAAATGAGGACAATATCGGCAGTCATGCTGGGACTGATAAAGGAAAAGGACAAGAGATCAAAGGAGGATCCTGATGGCCAAGATAAATGAGAATGACAAGCTCCGGGTGGGTGACACCATCACCTGTGCAGATGAGATGGATGCTGCCACCTATATAGTGGCATTGAATTTTTGCGGTTATGGATGGGAAAAAACAAAGGATATCAGGACAGAAAAAATCATCCTGACAATAATATCAGAGCCAAAGGAGGCTAATGGTGAAAAGAGAGACTGTTGAGGTGATCAAGTGGGATGTGGGAGACATAGTTGACATCTCAGAGATCAGCGGAGCCAATACAAGGCAATACAAGGCATTAAATAACAGTAAGCGGGCCATGATCCTGAGGGAGAGGGGCAGCAGCTATGATGTCTTGACATCAGACAATCACTGCGCACACATCCCTCCCCAGTATCTGGACAGGCTCAAGTATATCAGGCATGTGGACCTGTGGGAGGATGAATGATGGAGAGGACAGAGGCAATACAAGAGATCAAGAACCTGATCAGGATCCATCACTTTATGAGACCAAGACATGCCGAAGGTGTCTCTGATGAGTTTATAGATAAAAAGATCGAGGCCCTTGAGATGGCACTGGCATCTCTGGAGCGAGAGGAGAGACATGAGGACTGAGATCATAATCCTTGGGATTTTGTTTCTATTAGGCTGCATTTTAGATTATATGCAGTTTAAGGAGGAGCTGAGGGACCTTGAGCAAGAGGATGAGCCAAAAGAGGAGCCAAAGGAGGCAGCAGATGAGCAAAAATGAATTAAAAGGCAGATGTCCAATTTGCAAATATTTGTTTGAGGACTGTCAATGTTTTTATGCAGGCAATGCTCATCCAGACAGGAGCAAGAGACAGAGTGTTGTATTTGACCATCTTTATTTGTTTGACAGAGCTCAAATCAGGCACATAAGAAAATTGCAGCATCATTTTCTCATTTCATATGTTGATGAGGCAAAAAATGAAATATACAAAGAGATATTAAAGGAGATAGGGGCAGCAGATGAGGCCGAGTCAGATAGGAGCGAGAAGGAATGACACTAATTGATGGAGATAAAATCGTAACCGCACAAATATATGATGATGAACACGAAGAATTTACGGAAAAGAAAATGAGCATTATTGATTACGTCAATGCTTATACAGATGAGGGAGTTACCATAGCTGATGATGTGTTGGACAAGATAAGAGCCGAGATACGTGCAAATAGCATTTATGTAATGCCACAATACGGAAGGACTATCAGAGAGGCAGACGTATTACATATTATTGACAAATACAAGGCAGAAAGTGAGGGAGGGCAGGCATGACAAGAGGAGAGCTGGCTGATAAGGCCTATAAGATCATCATGGAGGACATGGGAGGCACTAAGACACCCAGAGAGATCTGGGAGGCTATAGCCAAGGCAAATGATGCAGAGCTCAATGATTTTATAGCAAAGAGAGAGGGAGCAGATGAGTAAGACAATAAAGTTGTCGATAATAATACCGGCATACAATGCAGAGCCATATCTTGGGGAGTTGGTAACATGCCTAGAGGCTCAGATGCCGGCAGCAGGTGTTGAGGTGATCATTGTTGATGATGGCAGCAGGCAGCAGGTGTCATGTAAAGGCAAAGGGATCAAGGTCATAAGACAAGACAATCAGGGAGCAGGATCTGCCAGAAATACTGGAATTGACAAAGCAAAGGGAGACTATATCTCATTTATTGATGCAGATGATCTGGTGTCTGGGAGCTTTATTGAGACAATCCTTGAAAAGACAAAGGATGAGCCTGATGTGATAGAGCTGTCATGGAAAAGTCTCACACCGGGATATTGGAATTGTGACCAGCATCTCAGATCTGAGGGTGACAGACTCCCAAATCCATCAGTATGCACCCGGGTGTTTAAAAGGTCATTTATAGGTGACGTAAGGTTCAACACACAAAAGGACTCCACTGAGGATGAGGACTTTTGCAGGAAAATGGGATATCTGGATCCTGACAAAAAGTTTAAGAGAGCAGTGATCACTGACTATATGTATTACTACCGGGACACAGTGCCCATGAGCAAGTCAAAGAAATATGCTGCAGGCATCCTGAACACAAAGAGGGTTGTGTATTATTACAGGCACGTCACCAAGGAGATGACATGGCTCCTTGATGAGATCATAAAAGAGGATGAGATCAATGAGGTGATCCTGCTGACAGACCAGTGTGACATCCCTGAGCTAAAGAGATACTGTCAGATCAAAAAGCCCTGCCAGATGTGGGGGCATGTCGTAAGGGGTGAGCATTATCCGGGGCTGACACTAAGGAGGCCACCACTGAGGACACAGGTGATCATTTACAGGAAAAACATTTACAAGATCGGTGGGATGAGCTCATTTATAAATAACTTTATTGACCAGATGGCAGACAGGTATGACATCACCATCCTGACTGAGGCAATAGATGAGACAAGGTATAAAGAGTTTACAAAGAGGGTCAGGGTGGTGGCCAACAGGATCCTGTACACTGACAGGCATGGGAATATAAGCAGGAAGGATCTGCAGCCGGGGGCAGCACATAGAGACATTTATTGTGACAGCCTCATTGTGCTCTCCTTTTTGGATCCTCTGCCCGGTAATGTACACGCTGATCAGGTAGTGAGGATGTGTCATGCCTGCAGGACAGACTCATCATGGGAGATCCCCAAGGACTATGACCATCTGATCTATGTCTCCGGGACTGCAGCGAAATCCTTTGGAGTAAAGGATGGACTGGTGATCCATAACTTTATTAATCCGCCAAAAGACAAAGCTCTGATCCTTGTCTCTGCGACAAGGTTCCCAGCTCCAGACAAGGGAGACATTGAGAGGAGGATGAGGGCTCTTGCGAACATGCTAAATGACAAAGGCATCAGCTATGTCTGGCTAAACTTTGCGGACGGACACATGACTGATCCTCCCAAGAATTTTTATAACATGGGAACGTCCTCAGACATGCAGAGGATCATCAAGGCAGCAGACTATCTTGTGCAGCTGTCAGACTCAGAGTGCTGGTCCTACTCATGCCTTGAGGCTCTGACAAGCGGGACAGCAGTGATCTGCACTCCTTTTCCCTCAGCCTTTGAGATGGGGATCATTGATGGAGTCAATGCACATGTGATCCCATTTGACATGGACTATGATGTGACAAAGCTCCTAGAGGTTCCCGAGTTTACATATACATATGACAATGACGAGATCAAAGAGCAATGGGTCGAGGTGCTTGGCAATACGATCCCGAGGCATGACTATGATCCGAGAGAAGTGGTGAGGGCCAAGGTGGTCAGGCCATATTATAGCAGGATCTTGGAGAGGGACATGTCCTTTGGAGAGATCGTTTATATGACACAGGACAGAGCTGAGGAGCTAAGAGCAGGAGGATATATCATAACAGGGGGATGATCTTATGAAGGGAAGAAAGCCGGGGAAAAACAGTCCTTATTATCTGCCGGACCACAGCTATGAGCTGGCGAGGGAGTACGCACTCAACTATGACACATGGCTGGCAGAGATCAGGGCCTTGAGGAACCAGTCGAGGGCCATTGCATATGATAAAGACAAAGTGTCCGGGGCATCAGGCTACTCACCGACAGAGGCAGCAGCCATGGATATAGCAGAGGTCCAGCAGAAGGTGGACAAGATAGAGAGAGCCCTTGTTGAGGCATCAGATGGTGATGATCTTGAGGAGTACATCAGACTGGCTGTGTGCTATCAATACACATATAGACAGCTGACCATGGGGAGGCTGCACATGCCATTAAACAAAAACGAGTTCGGCAGGATCCGCCAAAGGTTCTACTATATTTTGTACGGACTGATCTAAATAGTGGAATTTAGACACACCATTTAGTGATAAGATGGTATCAGAGAAAGAGTGGAGATCATAAAGTATAAACCTCTTTGGGTGGGAGCCATCAGTGCAGGGTGGCTCCCTCATGTGCTTTATAGGACAGGAGGAGAGATGAGCAGAGGAGTGTATGCAGATCGGCCGGTATACGGTACCCGGCCTGAGAGAAACCCCTCCCTGAGAGCCCAGTGGGAGGCCAACAAAAAGATCATACTGGCCACTCAGAGTGTCTGCGGTATTTGTGGGAAACCTGTTGACAAGTCTCTCAGATATCCTGATCCAATGTCTCCGACAGTTGACCACATCATCCCGGTGTCAAAGTATGGTGATCCTGTGAGCTTGGACAACCTCCAGCTGGCTCACAGATATTGCAACAGGATGAAGTCAGACAAGCTCCCCACCACTGAGGGACCAAGGAAAGAAAAAAAATCTGGACTCCCACAGTCAAGTAATTGGAGGACTGATTGATCAAGTGATGACCGGGGGGAGGGGACCCTATGACCCATGGTCCTGAGG
>JAEIGA010012160.1_pt1 | contig 13062 bp, 8 predicted proteins | sample 9270691 | NCBI WGS metagenome assembly JAEIGA01 (sample SAMN17057246, study PRJNA624740) | gut metagenome | biome: biome; isolation source: fecal sample | host: Bos grunniens | place: China: Xizang | collected 2019 | reverse complement strand
GTCGTTGTTAAGAAGGATAAGAATAGGGAAGTATTTGACCGTAGTAAGCTTATTAAGGGTATGCTTACTGCTTGTGAAAAGCGTCCTGTTTCAATGGAAACAATTGAAAGAGCTGTTGACGAAATCGAAACAACTCTTCAGAATTCACTTGACCGTGAGGTTACAAGTGTTCATATCGGTGAGCTTGTAATGGATAAGCTTAAGGGTATTGACCAGGTGGCTTATGTTCGTTTTGCTTCAGTTTATAAGCAGTTTAAGGATGTAAACGCATTTATGGAAGAGCTTTCAAGCTTCCTTGACAAAAAATAAAATCAAAGATTAACGAGGTGTTATTATGAGAAAATCAGTAGGTAAAGTGCTGTCTGTCATAATGGCGCTTTGTCTTTTTATGACAGCTCTGCCTGTTTCAGTTTCGGCAGAAGAGGTTGAACTGACAGTAGTTGAGCCTGTTTCTATGATTGAATTTTCACCTGAAACTGAGCTTGATTTACCACTTAATATTAATATGAACAAGTTTTATAGCGGTGGTAGTCAGGTTGATACAACAAAATATTTCTATAATCAGTTGACTGCAAATCAGAAGGGACTTTATGACCAGATTTGGGCAGCAGGTCCTGTGGCATCAATCGCAATCAATTTGACAGGGATTACAATTACAGGCAGTACAAAGGATAATGCTGCAAATAGTGCTATGCAGGATATTATGATGGCGATAACTGCACTTAATGAAGATAATCCTATGTTTTTCTGGGCATCAGGCTTTGGTATTTCTTATGGTATGTCAAGAAAATTTGTTAGTGGTCAGTATGCTTATGTGATTACATCTCTGACAATAAATATGAATTTTAATGAAGAACATTTCTCAAGCTTTGATGATGTTATAGCGAAGCGTGATGCTGTCGAGGATTTTTATAAGACAATTCCTGTTTACGGTATAAGTCGTCACGAAAAATACAAATCAATTCACGACTATCTTGCAAACAATATTGTGTATGATGATACTATTTCAGAATCAAATATTTTTGATGTGTATGGTGCATTGATTAATGGTGTTTGCGTTTGCGAGGGTTATGCCGAGGCGTTTAAGCTTCTTTGTGACCGTGAGGGTCTTCCTTGTCTTACCGTTGTAGGTACAGGTAACGGTGGTGCTCATAAGTGGAATATGGTGCAGATGGAGGACGGTGAGTGGTATACCCTTGATGTTACATGGGATGACCAGAAAAGTAACATTTATTACAGTTATTTCATTATAGGAAGTAACACAAAAGCAGCATATTTCACTAGTAACAATAACAATACTGTTGCTGATTCAACTGTTCACATTGCGACAGGTCAGATTTTCTCAGATGCAAATACAGTCCTTACGTATCCAACTCTTTCAAATGATTCTTATGGTGTTGGTATATTGAGATATGGTGCACCCGATGTTCAGTTTGATACTGTAAGAAATGTCATTATGGTTGGTAAGGATGTCACAAATTACTATACTTATGTTGTGAACAATTCTGCAAGCGGATTTTCACGTACACGAAACGGTAGTGGTACAACAACATCAACACTGACAGTTTCAGACAGCACAACAACTAAGGTATACCTTGTTGCTATGCGTGGCGATATTGATGCATCAGACGACGTAGATGTCGATGACTACACAGCAATGACTCAAGCTTGTGCAACAACATATAAGGTTGATGACGGTACTGCAAAGTTTTATGCAGGTGATATGAATCAGGATGGTGCAGTTGATGGGTTTGATGTAATTGCACTTGATTTATACGCAAATGGTGATTTGCTTTACAATTAAAACATAATATGTTCATTAAAACTTTGGACTTGTGCAATGTGATGAAAAAGCACAAGTCCTTTTTGTGTATTTTGAATATGTGGAATTTATTTACAAAGTGTTGATTAACTGTTATAATCTATCTATCAATTTTAAAAGGGGTAATACTATGAAAAAGATGAAAAAAGCTCTTGCAGTAATGCTTGCAGTCGTTCTTACTTTGTCATGTATGTCAATTCTTGGCTACTCATCAAAGAAAGAATATGTTCCTACAATTATCATTCCGGGAAATTTCCAGAGTGAAACTTATCACTATATAAATGGCGAAATAGAATGTGACGCTAACGGTAATCCTGTTCCAGGACCTTTCTATGTTTCACTTGGTGAAGAGGAAATCACAGAAATCGTAACAGAGGCACTTCTTCCTGTTGCAAAGATGTTTATCACACAGGAAGACAAGGACGCTTTGGCAGCTAAAACGGTTTCAAAAATCCTTGGTGACATTCTTATGGGTAAACAGCGTTCAGATGCTAACGGTAATATGATTGACGATACTCGTGCAGTTCTTTATCCAGGAAGTATGGCAGAAGTTACTGATGCAGAATTAGAGTATGTTTTAAATCAGTTCCCAATTGAAGAATACTTCGAAATTGCCGGCAAAGAAAATATGTATGTTTACAACTACGTTTCAACAGGCAATATGATTCAGACTGCAAAGGGCCTTTATGACTATATTCAGTTTGTTAAGAAGGATACTGGTTCAGATAAGGTTAATATCGTTCCTGTAAGCCAGGGTGGTTCAATCTCAACTGCACTCCTTAAATACTATGATGAGCAGAATATTTCTGTTTCAAGAGATATTAACAGAATTATCTATGTTGTTCCTGCTCTTGATGGTGCTGCACTTCTTAGTGACTGCTACAGATATGGCTTTAATAAGAACAGTGCTGCTCTTTACACAACAGCAATGCCATCAGTTATCGGTTACGAAAACTATCTTGGCTACATTATCAATATCGCTATGAGACTTATGCCAAAGACTGATATTGATGTTCTTCTTGACTGCATCGCAGAGACACTTGTCAATGACTATTTAGTATATTCAACTCTTATGTGGGGCCTTATATCAACAGGGGACTATCCTGCATGTCGTGAAAAGTACCTTATGGGTGACGATTTGGCAGAAATCCGCAGACAGACTGACTGGTACTATGATGCACAGCTTAACGTTGAAAAATACATTCTTGAAGCAAAGGCAGACGGTGTTGAGGTATTTGACATCGTTGATACAAACGTTGAACTTTATCAGATTGCAGTTACTCACGACAAGAGAAATTGCGACGGTATTATCCAGGTTGATTCAACATCAATTGGTGCATACAGTGTAAACGTAGGTACAAAGCTTCCTGCAGATTATGTTGCTAAGAGAAATAACTGTACTGACCCTAAGAATCATAACCATACTGACCCTGAAGGCATTATGGACATCTGCTCAGGTCTTCTTCCTGAAACAACATTCTATTTCAGCGGACAGAATCACGCTACAACAGCATCAAATGACGTTATTATGACACTTATCATTCATCTTGCTACTGATGAAAGCTTCACAAGTGTTCATTCATATCCTGACAAGTTCCCTCAGTTCAACTATAGCAGAGAAACAAAGAAATTAAGAGAAGATGTTGATACAATGAGAGATTATGACACATCTACTCTTTCTGCTGCAGATGCAAAAGAACTTAAGGAAGCAATTGCACAGGTTGACAAGATGCTTGAAAACAAGAAGATTGATAAGGAAGAATTCCAGGCTGCTAACGACCGCTTCTATGATATTTACAACAAGATTACAAGTGGTGATTCAGCAAAGACAACAGAAGGTATCAACCGTGCACTTTACATTATCACAAGAACTGTAAGTGATGTTCTCTATTATATCTACGGCGATAAGGCATTTAGTGAAATGTCAATTAAGCCTGTAATCGATGCAGTGAAATAATCAGAATTTAATATTAAAGGACTTGCAGAAATGCAGGTCCTTTTTTTATGGATATGCTATTGTTTTGGACAACAAATAATGATAAAATGAATGTGTAAAAAGGAGTGACTATAATGATAGGATTTATCAATAAAATTATTACTCTTGTGCTTGTGCCTATATACTTTTGTAGTGCCCTGCCACCGTATCATATTGCAAAATTGGCAAATCAGCCTGAGGAGTTAATCTTGCTTTCAGAATATGGTATTGAGGAAGAAAATGACCCAATATATTTTACTGCTCATCGTGGTGTACACGCTTTAGCACCTGAAAATTCAATTCCATCATTTGAAGAGGCAGTAAATCACAATTATTACTCTGCTGAATGTGATATTCATCTTACTAAGGATAATCAATGGGTGCTTATTCACAATGAGGATATTAACGGAAGATTTTGTCAGTTAGGTGATGTTGAAGATTACACCCTTGAGGAATTGAAGGAATTCAGCTATAAGGGTGGCGCAAATTTCTGGAAATATGAGGATATGCGAATTCCTACACTTGATGAATATCTTGATATTTTTGTTGGCACAAATACGCGACCACAAATCGAAATTAAGGAAGAGGATTGCGACTATCTTCACACAATTGTTGACTCAATTAAGGCAAAGAACCTTACAGAAGAAGCAATTGTAATCTCATTTGATATTGAGCATTTAAAGGCTATCCATAAGCTTGAGCCGAAAATTGAGCTTTGGTACCTTGTGGATGAAATCACACCTGAGAATATTGCCGAAGCAAAAGAAATAGGCGATAATGTGTGGCTTTCTGCTAATTTCAGCGTAAATAATGAGGAGTCTATTCAGTTTGCAGTTGATGCAGGAGTAGGTATTTCCTTGTGGACGGTTAATACAGTAGAAGATGCCAAAATGCTCTACAATATGGGCATACGATATATGGAAACAGACATATTGTGTAATTGAATTATAAATTACCATAACAAAACCTCCTTGTAACTGTGCAAGGAGGTTTTTTATACTATTTGATTGTATGAAAATCAGCTACCGATAAGACCTTCCTTAAGGGAAACGTCGTAGCCCTGTTCCTTATATCTGTTATACATATCAACATTGTTGATGATGTTAACAATTCTGCCAACAAAGAATGCAATTGGCTTAAGGTACCAAGAAGGGTTTTTATAGCTGTGGCCACCGTCTTTTGTTGTCTTTGTAATTGTAATACGGTTGAATTCCTCATTTTCTTCAGATGAATATGACTTGAATGTAAGTGTGTCATCTGTGAATTCCATAAGGCTATAAATTGTTTCTGCTTCTTCAAGACGAGTATATCCTGCATGTTCACCGATAGGTGGTGTTTTACCCTCGTCATCAAGAAGGTCAGCGTGACGGGTAATTGAACCTGATGAAACATAAACTGTGCCTTTAGGGTCAGTAAGCTGAGCATTATGACCTGTTTCCTCAACAGTTTCTCTATCGTAAATTACATTTGAAACGCTGTAGAAATGGCTGTGTCCGTAGAGCACCATATCAACACCGAATTCATCGAAGAATGGTGTCCATAAAAGCTGAAGCATAGCGTTTTCACTGTCAAGCCAAGGCTCTCTGCCACCAAACATATCGTGGTGCATAACAGCAACTGTCCAGATAGCATCTTTATTTGCTTCCTTTGCTTCCTTCATAAAGTTGTAATGCTCCTTCATAGATACATTACAAGAGTCAAGAATAAGGAAAAGTGCATTACCCTGTCTGAACCAATAGTCAGTACCAATGTATGACTTGAATGTCTGCTCATCTTCATTAGGATATGCAGTATAGTATTTATAACCAACGCTCTTTCTGTCATGATTACCAACAGAAATTGAAAGTGGAATTGATTTTAAAAGTGCAGGTGAGCTAAGACCCATATACTCATTACGAAGACCCTCTGAAGCCTGGTCACCCGCTGAAACAATTGCATCAAGGGTATTGCCCTCAGAAATAGCTTTGTTTGTAGCGTTTTCAATTACTTCGTTCCAGAGATATGATGTATCGCTGAGCTCGTTAGGGCTTTCCTCGTTATCTTCAGTAACGTGAATGTCAGAAACATAAAGGACAGTGCTGCTATCATTGTCCTCAACCTTAAAGGTGTAATACTCTGATTCATAATCGCCGCTTACACATCTGTATGTATAAACACCAGGCATAAGGTCGTTGAGTGATGCACTCAAACGATAGTCACCCTCAACTGTTTGCTTTGCTTCTGCGTCAATTTTTTCTGAACTTGCAAGGCCCTTTAATTCAACATATCCTGTTTCTGCATCAGAATACCATGCAATTATTCTGTCGTTTTCATCACTGCCTACAAACATTGTAACGGCTGCCTTGATTGAATCGCTTTTGGTTTCCCAAACTTTATCCCAGACAGCTCTGTCAGCATCGCTATTGAAATCATCAATAGCATCTCCAATCTCACCTAACAATGCATAGGACATTGATGAGCACTGAAAAAGCATAACAAAAACCATAAGGATACATAAAAACTTTTTCATAACCTTTTTTCTCCCTTATTTACCAAAATATATGATTTTATTATACTATGATAAATGGGAAAAAGCAAGACGGAGAGTAGTATTTATATGTTGATATGAAAATCATATTTTGATATAATAAAGAAAAATTATATGAGGTAGTGCTATGCGTTCAAAGGAAAGTGTAACCGGAATACTTGCTCATGTTGATGCAGGAAAAACTACGCTGACGGAAGCCATTCTTTACAGATGTGGCGTAATTCGTCGGCTTGGTCGTGTTGACAAAAAGGATTCCCATTTTGACTCACATGAGCTTGAACGAAATCGTGGTATTACTATTTTTTCAAAGCAAAATCCTTTCACAATTGGTGAAAAGCAGTTTACACTTATTGATACTCCAGGCCACATTGACTTTTCCGCAGAAATGGAAAGGACACTCAGCGTTCTTGATTATGCTGTTCTCGTTATTGACGGTACTGTGGGAATACAAAGTCACACGGAAACTATATGGCAGTTGCTTTACGAATATAATATTCCTGTTTTTATTTTTGTGAACAAGACTGACAGAGACGGTTTTGAAAAAACCAATATATTAAACGACCTAAAGAAAAGATTTGGCAGTGAATGTGTTGATTTTACACAGGATAAGGTTTCACTTGATGAAGAAATATCAATGATAAGTGAAGAATTATTGGAGCATTTTCTTGAGGGTAGTGTTGATGAAGAATTTGTGCAAAATCAGGTTGCAAGGGCAGTTGCAGAAAGAAAGGTTTTTCCTTGCTATTTCGGGTCTGCCTTGCAGGATGTTGGTGTCGATAGTCTTTTGGAGGGAATTGAAAAATACACATTATATAAGGAATATCCTGAAGAATTCAGTGCAAGGGTTTACAAAATCCTCTATGATAACCAAGGCAATCGTTTAAGCTTTCTTAAAATTACAGGTGGTAAGGCACTTGTGAAAATGAATATCGGAGAGGAAAAAATCGACACAATAAGAGTCTACTCAGGAGAAAAGCATCAACCAATAAAAGAGGTTTTTGCAGGAAGTGTATGTGCTGTGTCAGGACTTTCTGAGGTTTCGGCAGGAGAAACCATAAATCTAAATGGTGTCAATCTTAATTCATCAATGAAAATCAATCCTCTCCTTTCTGCACAGGTGATTATTAAGGATGGAACAGATATTCATACAGCATACAGAAATCTTCGTGTAATTGACCAGGAATTACCTGAATTGTCCGTACACATTTCTAATTATTCAGATGAAGAGCAGATTCAGATTCGTGTAATGGGCAGGATTCAGCTTGAAATTCTGCAATCTCTTGTAAAAGAACGATTTGGAATGGATATTGAGTTTGGTCCTTGCAGAATTCTTTATAAAGAGACGATAAAAGCAACAGTAATGGGCTATGGTCACTATGAGCCATTGCGACATTATGCAGAAACACAGCTTCGTATTGAGCCTGCAGAGAGAAACAGTGGTGTTATTATTGAAAATGAGTGTAGTCTTGAAGTCCTTGATTCGAATTTTCAGAATCTTATCCTGACACATATAAAGGAAAAAGAGCATCTTGGAATTCTTACCGGCTCACCACTTACGGATGTTAAAATTATCCTTACTGCAGGTCGTTCACATCTTAAGCATACAGAAGGTGGAGATTTCAGAGAAGCCACCTACAGAGCTATCCGTCAAGGGCTTGAAAAAGCAGAGAATATCTTGCTTGAGCCATACTATTCATTTATCTTGAGAGTGCCTATTGATTGTTTCGGCAGAGCAATTTCAGATATTCAGAGGCTACACGGCGAGTTTATGCCACCTGAAATGACAGAAACAGAAGCGGTTATAAAGGGTGAGGGTCCTGTTTCAGAGTTTATGGATTATCCGGAAGAGGTGATTTCCTACACCTCAGGAAAAGGCGTTATTTCAATGCGTGAAAATGGATACAAACCTTGTCACAATGCAGAAGAGGTAATTGCCTCAATAGGATATGATAAAGAAAGAGATATGGAAAATACATCATCATCTGTTTTCTGCTCCCATGGTGCAGGCTTTGAAGTGAAATGGTACGATGTCGATAATATGAGGCACATAAAGTAGGAAATAGGATAAATTATAATTTGTCGGGCCCCTCAGTCACCTTGCGGTGACAGCTCCCCATCAAGTGGGGAGCCTATGTTGGCCTTCCCCCCTTGAGGGGAATGTGGCACGAGCAAAGCGAGTGACGGAAGGGGGTATCATCCCGACAACCTCCAATTTATATAACCACAAAAAATAAAAACCAAGGTCGATAAAACCTTGGTTTTTATTATTATGGAGAAAAAATTAATATTTCTTTGAAAGGAGCTTTTCAGCTTCGTCCTTTGAAATTTTACCTGCATTACAGTCAGCCATAATCTGAACATCCTTGTCGTTAAGACGGTAGAAGTACCAGATTGCGCAAGCGATTGCAAGACCGAAAATTGGGAAAATGTTATAAGCAAACCAAATTCCGTCAAATGCTGAAGCAGGCTGCTGTGCGATTGCATTGATTTTTTCAAGTGCAGCGAAGTCAGCAGCGTTATCAAATGAAATAAAGCCATAAAGTCCTACGATAGCAAGCCATGCTGAGCCTGAAATAGCTGCTGCAAGCTTAACTGCGAAAGTCTGGATTGCGAAAGAAATGCCCTTTGCTTCGATTCCTGTTTTATACTGACCGTATTCAGCACAGTCAGGAGTGAATGTGAATGCGAGAATACCAACAACAGCAAGTGGAATTGAACGAAGCATATATGTAATTGTAAAGAGAATGAAGCTTTCTTTTGTGAAAAGAATAGGGAATGAAAGTACAAGAGCAGCAATAGCTGAAACCTTGAAAACAAGAGCTTTGTCATACTTTCTGATGATTTTAGGAACGAGCAACGCCATAATAAGCTGAGGAGCTGCTGCAACTGTACCTGTAATAAGAGAAGCAAGAGAATTTTCATAAATGTAATATGCGAAAATCTGATGCATTGAGTTGTAAGTCTGTGCACCTGAGAAGAAAATGTATCCAAGGTAATAGATAAGAAGATATTTGTTACTTACAACATATTTTATCATTCTTCTTACAGTAAACTGTTCTTCGTCTGTTGTCTGATATCTTTCTTTACCGATGAAAATGAGAGGTAACATTGTTGCCATAGCTACAACAGCAATTATGATACTTGCCACACCGTAGCTTACACCAACATCTTCACTTACGAGTGCAGGAACAATAACAGATGCAAGGGCAACACCAATACCGGCTGTAAGACCCTTTACTGAAAGAATAGAGTTTCTTTCTTCAATATTGTTTGACATTGCAGTAACGAGACCGAAAGCAGGAACGTCACAAAGAGTGTATGCTGTATCCCATACGATATATGCAAGGGCAAACCATAAAACCTGAATTGACTCCTTTGAATCTGTTGGGATAAAGAAAAGTGCAATTGTTGACAATGGAGTGATAATACAAGCAGCCTTAAGCCATGGAACATATTTCTTTCCACTCTTGAACTTAACTTTATCAAAGATAACACCGAAAATTGCATCGTTGATTGCGTCCCATAATTTAACAATACCCATAACAAGTGAACATGTAATCGGGTCAATCATAAAAGCAACAAAGGTAGGTAAAAAGCTTGCTACCATAGTGTAAATCATATTCTGTCCGAAGAAATATGAATAATAACTCTTTCTTTCGGCAGGTGTGGTTTGCCACAATGGATTTTGTGTTTTTGTTTTGCTCATAGAGATTCTCCTTTTTCGTACTAATGCAATTATTATATCACAAATACAACCGTGTTTCAACAGAATTGATTTTGTTGATAATAACTAATAAATGGCGCAAGGATTTGTTACATATACCCAAATCGGCTGATATGTGTAGAAATTTATCATTTTATGTGTTAAAATACCTTAATTGATTTTTTCAAATAAAACTGAAAAGGTGATTTTTTGGAATTTTTAACTAAGGAATATTCATTTCCATCAGCTTCAGGCTTGTGTGATATTTTTGTACAGAGCGCAGCACCTATTGACTATGGCTCAATAAAGGGTATTGTGCAGATTTCACACGGTATGGCTGAATATTCAAACAGATATTCTCGTTTTGCACTTGAGCTTTGTAAGGCAGGTTATGCTGTTTTTATCAGTGACCATGTGGGACACGGCGCATCTGTTGAGGACAGAGAAAAGCTTGGCTATTTCGGTGAAAATGGTGAAGAAACATTCGTTGACGACTTAAAGGTTGTGTCAGATATTGCAAAGGGTGAATATCCTGATTTGCCTTTTTTTATGATAGGTCACGGTATGGGTAGTCTTATTGCAAGAAAATATACTGCAAAATTCGGTTATTTCCTTGATGGTGTTGTTTATACAGGTACAAGTGGGGAAAACCCAATGCTTGGAATCGGAATTTATCTTGCGAAAACATTGGAAAAACAAAATGGACCTATGTATCGTTCAGATATTCTTGATACAATGGCTTTTGGCTCATACAATAAAAGGACAAAGAAGCGTACAGAGTGTGACTGGGTGTCACGTGATGAGGCAGAGGTTGATAAGTTTATTTCTGATGAGCTTTGCGGTTATCAATATACCGTAAGTGGTATGAGAGCCTTGTTTATGACACTTAAAGAGGTATCCTCACGTCGTTGGTACAATTCTGTACCATTGAGTATGCCGATTTTCCTTCTTTCAGGTGCAATGGACCCTGTTGGTGACTACGGCAGAGGTGTTCAAGAGGTGTTCAGAGCTCTTAAAAAGACCGGACATAAGAATGTGACAATGAAAATTTATGCAGATGCACGACACGAGATTTTTAATGAAATCAATCGCGATGAGGTGCACACAGATATAATTGAGTGGCTTGATAAACGAATTGAAAAGTTTACTCAGGAAAAGCTTAAATCAGCAGTTGTAGCATCAATCGATGAACCTGCAGATTTTAGTAAATTTGAATAAGAGAAAAATTGAGGACTGTGAAAACAGTCCTCTTTTTATGTGATAAATTATAATTTAAATGAAAAAACCACGGTGGAAACCGTGGTTTTCTTTATGTGTATTATCTTATTTTGCCAAGCCGCCAACTTCGAGCATAAATCCGCCGAGCTGTGCACCGAATTCAGGGCCACCGTCCATAATAAGACGGCCTGCCTTTGTAGCCTCAAGCATATCGTCTGTGCTTAAAAGGATACCGAGTGCTGATTTAAGTGAGTCAAAGCGAAGTGTGAAGAAAGGCATTGCTCTCTTGTATTCGCCACGACCGGCTCTTGATTTACCTGCCTTGATACGGATGAAAGCAGAAACCTCAGGATGGTCGTTAACTGCGAAAGCGTAAACACGGTCAGGACTCTTTGTTGTCCAATCCTTGATTTCAGGATGTCCCATCTTGTTAAGCTGGCTGATACCACTTGAAAGAAGATAGAAGAAGCACTTAACCATAAGAGTCTGTGTTTCCTCATCCTCAGGTGCCTTAGTAGCGCCTGTAAGGTCAGAAAGCTTAAGAAGTGTCATAAGCATAGCCTTGAAAGCACCGAAACGCTTAACAACACCCTTCATCTTAGGAAGTGTTGCAGGACCGATTTTGCCCTTGAAGAAAGCGTTCATTGCTTCAATATTCTTAAACTCAAGCTCAACGTCAGGAGTTTCATATACAGCATCAAGCTTTGTTTCCCATTCACCCTCAGTGATGATGAAATGGGTAGCATATTTACCTGCAGGAGCTTCAGGGTCAAGTGCGCTGACCTGAAGAACAGCTGTGATTTTATCGAACTGTGCCTTAAGTGAAGGAACATCAGTTGCGATAACCTTTAAAAGTGGTAATGCAGCATTGAAAAATATTTTTGATGCATAAAGTTCATTTTGTTCGTGCATATTATCAACTCTCTTTCTGAACAATGAAGTAGATTATACTTCGTCGTCCCAGTTGTCGTCTTCTTCAAAGTCTGCGTTCATTGTTTCACGAACTGCAGCGATGATACCGTTAGCGTCAATACCTGCATCAGCCATGATATCTTCCTGAAGACCAATCATAGCAAAGCCCTTATGACCAAGCATCTTGAATGCACAGCCCTTACCGTACTGAGCCATAACTTCACTGACTGCTGAGCCGAGACCGCCTGTTACGAGATGGTCTTCAACTGTGATGATTCTTCTTGTATCAGAAATAGCCTTCTGAATAGCCTCAACGTCGATTGGGCTGATTGTATGCATATTAAGAACACGAACTGAAAGTCCGTCAGCGTTCTTAAGGAATTCAGCAGCCTGCTTTGCCTGGAATACACAAGAACCACAAGCGATAACTGTGATATCTGTACCTGGGCAAATTTCAACAGCCTTACCAACCTCAAAGCCGTAATCCTGATTTTCATAAAGAACACGGTCAAAACCACGGTTGATACGGATGTAATATGGACCAAAGTTATCATAAGCAGCGTTAACTGCGTTTGCTGTTTCAAAACCGTCAGCAGGAACGATAACTGTAAGATTTGGCATTGCTCTTGTAATTGCAAGGTCAGTAATAGCATGGTGAGTTGAACCTGCCTGACCGAATGATGTACCTGAATGAGTAGCAATAATCTTTGCGTTAACATTCTGATAGCAGATGTCTGTGTGAAGCTGGTCACAAGCTCTCATTGATGTGAAAGCAGAGAAGCCTGAAAGGAAAGGAATCATACCTGCTCTTGCCATACCTGCTGCAACACCGAACATATCCTGTTCTGCGATACCAACGTTGATAACTCTTTCAGGACAAACCTTTAAAACGTCACCAAGCTTTG
>JAEIGA010012159.1_pt1 | contig 13063 bp, 12 predicted proteins | sample 9270691 | NCBI WGS metagenome assembly JAEIGA01 (sample SAMN17057246, study PRJNA624740) | gut metagenome | biome: biome; isolation source: fecal sample | host: Bos grunniens | place: China: Xizang | collected 2019 | reverse complement strand
GAGGTTAAAGAGGAGAAGAAATCTCATTTCTGGAGCAGAAGCAAAGACAAGTCTGATGATGAAGTAGAGGAAGAAGTTTCTGAAAAAGAAGGTGAGGATGAAGAGAAGAAATCTCACTTTTGGAGCAGAAGCAAAGACAAGTCTGATGATGAAGTAGAGGAGGAAGTTTCTGAAAAAGAAGGTGAGGATGAAGAGAAAAAGTCTCACTTCTGGAGCAGAAGCAAAGATAAAGAAGATGTTTCTGCAGATGGCGAAGCTAAAGGTGGAATCTTTTCCTTTGTTCGTGAAAAAACAATCACAGAAGATCACGTTGAAGATATTTTATTTGAACTTGAAATGGAGCTTTTACAGGGAGATGTTGCAATGGAAGTTGCAACAGAAGTTGTTGAAAATGTAAAAGATGATTTGGTAGGTAAGAAAATCAAAAGAAGCAATGACATTACCGAATACACTTACCTTGCGCTTAGAAATGCAGTAGCCGAAATAATTGATATTCCTGGAAAATCAATGACTGAAATGATTGAAGAGAAAAAGGCTATGGGCGAGCCGTTGGTAGTGATGTTTGTAGGAATCAACGGTACTGGAAAAACAACAACTATCGGTAAATTGGCAAACTATTATCTTAAAAAAGGTTATACTCCTGTAATTGCCGCTTCAGATACATTCAGAGCTGGAGCTATCGAACAAGTTACTTATCATGCTGACAATGTTGGTGTTAAAATCATCAAGCACCAAAAAGGTTCAGATCCTGCAGCTGTTGCATTTGACGCCGTTGAACATGCAAAAGCTCAAGGAAAAGAATTGGTTTTAATCGATACTGCAGGAAGAATGCAAACCAATACAAATCTTATGGATGAAATGAAGAAAATCAAAAGAGTTTCAAATCCTGACTTGGTCATATTTGTCGGTGATGCATTGACAGGCAATGATGCAACCGAACAGGCTAAGAAGTTCAATGAAGCCATTGACATTGACGGCGTAATTTTAACCAAGGCCGATGCAGACAGCAAAGGCGGTGCATCACTTTCAATAGGTTATGTAATCAAAAAGCCGATCATGTTTTTAGGTATGGGCCAAGGATATGACGATATCATGGAATATGATGCTGAATGGATGTTGGATCAATTATTTAGTGAAGATGAAGAAGCCGTAATCGTAGAGGAATAACTTATGAGAATTAGAGGGGTTATATTAGCATTGATCATGCTTTTGGCCATTTTAATTTTAGTAGCCACTACAGCAACAGTTTTAATGGGCGGGAACAATATCCTAGTTAAGGACGACATGTCATCTAGGGAAAACGTTTCCATGGCTGTTGTTGGTGATGTGATGTTTGCACGTAATATGCCGGGGGTCTTAAGCTTTGACAGTTCCCCATTTGCCGGCGTTAGCAATGTAACCTCTAATGTCGATTTGCTTTTGATTAACTTTGAAAATGCCGCCACTACAGCAGAAGTTGCGGTAAAAAGCGATGTTCCGTTTAAATGTGACCCTAGTTATGTTCCTCTTGCACGCGCAAACAACAATACTGTAGCAGCTCTTGCAAACAATCATGCTACAGATTATGGTATTGTGGGCATGAATGATACAATTCATCATCTTAAAGAAGCAGGAATAACTCCTATGGGTGCTGGAAATACGGAAGATGAAGCGCATCAGGCTGTAACCAAAGAAATCAAAGGCAGAAATATAACAATATTGAATTATATGGATTCAAATAATTTTGCCGAATATCCTTATGAGATGTTGCCTTATGCAAACGGATCCTCACCGGGCTATTCCGCATATGACTCCGAAGACGCTCAAAAGCAAATCAGCGAGCACAATGATTCCGATATGGTTGTTGCTTACCTGCACTTTGGAAATGAATATTCCCACTCTCCAAATGAAGACCAACAGCGCATTGCTCATGAACTGATTGATTACGGTGCTGATGTTGTTGTAGGAAACCACCCTCACGTAGCTCAAGGAATTGAAATGTATAAAGGAAAACCGATTTTCTACAGTTTGGGTGACTTCATTTTTGATTTGCAAAGACCGGAAACTTTATATGATTATTTTGTACAAATTGATTTAATAGGCGACACTGGACAATGTACAGTTTATCCAGTTTACTTATCTAATTACCTGCCGCAGTATATGGATCAGGATAGCGCTAATGAATTCTTGAATGGGCTTGATCCTAAAAGCGATGAATTAGAAATTACTAACGGTACAGGTAAATTAACTTTCAATCTAACGGGGTGATAAAATAAATTTTAAATATTTAACACTCATTATCATCCTTTTGACTGTTGCTTTGACAATATCGGCTGTCAGTGCTGAAAGCACAAATGCAACGGATGATAATGCAGTATTGAGTGATGTCAATCAGGACACGCTTGCCAGCTTAGATGCGGCCAATGATGATTTAGCCGCTTCGGCTGTAGAAAATGAAGATGCATCTTTTGGTAAGGTTAGCAAAACCACTTACATGAAAGGTGATAATTTTAATGTAAAATTGTTGGACGACAATAAGTCTCCACTGGCTGATAAAACTGTCAAATTTACATTTAATGGTAAGACAGTAGATGCATTAACAAATAATGATGGTAATGCTGCATTGAAATTGAATGTAGCTAAAGGAACATATGATGTCAAGTACTCTTTTAGCGAAGAAGGATTCAATCCGATAACAGGCTCATCAAAGATACTTGTCATTACAAATAAAACTTCCAATATAGTTGCTGATCCTTTGGTTGCTTATTCAACTGGTAATGTTTTTTATGCTACTTTGACTGTTGATGGTCTTCCTTTGGCTGGTCGTACTGTTGATTTTACTATTAATGGTAAGACTTATTCCAAGACTACTAATTCCAAGGGTGTTGCAGGTTTGGATATTGGTTTGTGGAAAGGTAATTATCCTATTGTAGTTTCCTATGCTGGTGAAACCAATATTGAGAAATCCAGTGTATCATCATCAATTCTTGTGATTAATTCTAAGGCTTCCAAGATTGTTGCTGATCCTTTGGTTGCTTATTCAACTGGTAATGTTTTTTATGCTACTTTGACTGTTGATGGTCTTCCTTTGGCTGGTCGTACTGTTGACTTTACCGTTAATGGTAAGACTTATTCCAAGACTACTAATTCCAAGGGTGTTGCAGGTTTGGATATTGGTTTGAAGAAAGGCAGTTATCCTATTGTAGTTTCCTATGCAGGTGAAAAGAATATCAATAAGGCTAGTGTATCATCATCAATTCTTGTAGTTTCAACCAAGACTTCCAAGATTGTTGCTCCGGAATACACTGCATATGTCAACTTTAAGAATACTTTCACTGCAACCTTGACTGTTGATGGTCTTCCTTTGGCTGGTCGTACTGTTGATTTTACTATTAACGGTAAGACTTATTCCAAAACCACCGATTCCAAAGGTGTTGCTAGCTTGGATATAGGTTTGTATAAAGGCAATTACCCTATTGTTGTTTCCTATGCAGGTGAAAAGAATGTCAATAAGGCTAGTGTATCATCTAAAATAACTGTATTGGCTAAAATGCCTATGGTAATAACTGGTGTAAGCACAGGTGATTATAAGGCTAATACTCCAGGTCAGTTTAAAGTCAAATTGACTAATGCAAGAGGAACCTTATTTAAGGGTTTCGCAGTCAAATTCACAATAAATGGAAAGACTTATGATAAAAAAACCGATAACAATGGTATTGCAACCTTAGACATTAACCTGAATCCTGGATCTTATAGCATGAAGGTTTCTGCTTCAGGAAATAGCTATTATGAAAGCGTTTCCAAAACATTTTCATTTAAAGTTCAGTCAGCTAAAAATACTCCAAACGATGGATTTTGGCTTTTTGGCCGTGATATGAAAAGCGTAAATCTTGATACACTTAAGAATTACGGCACAAAACATATTTTCCTAAACTTCAAAGCAGTAGAGTTATATGGAAAATCCGGTGTTGAAAGCTTTATTAAAAGTGCAAACAGCAAAGGCATCAATGTCCATATTTGGATGCAAGTATTTTACGATGGTGAGTGGTTGAATCCTGTTAAAAATGGACAAATTGATTATAATTTAATTAATTCCAAAATCAGCGAGGCTAAAAGCTATGCCAATATTAAAGGAGTCAGCGGAATTCATATGGATTATTTAAGGTATCCTGGAACTGCATATAAGTATGCTAAATCTACAGATGCTATCAATTACTTCACACAACAAGTATGTAAGGAGCTCCATAGCATCAATCCTAAGTTGATAGTTTCAGCTGCAATCATGCCTGAACCGTCTTCAGACGTATATTATTACGGACAGGATATCCCAACACTGACAAAATATCTTGATGCGATTGTCCCGATGATTTACAAAGGAAATTATAATCAAGGCACTTCCTGGATTAAAAAGACAACTGAGACTTTTGTCAAACAATCCAGCGGCGCTGAAGTCTGGGTCGGTTTGCAATCCTATAGGTCCGATTCAAATCCAACTAGCTTGCCTGCTTCTGAATTGCTGAATGATGGTATTTCAGCTTCAAATGGTGGGGCAACTGGTGTAATATTATTCAGATGGGGTTTGACAAACTACGTAAACTTCAATAAATTTTAAGCGATAATTATTATCGCTTACCATTTTCTTTTTGACAAGGCTTTTAATCTCTTTTTTTCTAAATTTTTTGTTTTTTCAGACTGAAATTGCCTTTTTTGGCGATTGGTTGTTGTTTCATTGTTTCTCATGATAGTTATAAGGTCAATTGAGTTTCCGCTGCAAGCCATCAAAACCCTGATTTCTTTATAATCCTTATTTTTGGGCGCTTCAAACACGGCAGCATACGTATTGCCTTCAATATGCTCCCAGCTGAGCGGCTCTTCGTTCATAATGCAATCCATGACATATTGTCTGGATATTCCATTGTCCTGCAGACGCTCTATGAAATGCCGGTTTTCAAAGCACCAGTTTATGCCTGCAGTATCTCCCATCAAAAATCTGTCAAAAACATTCATTACAATTTAATATGTAAAAGTTATTATATACATTTTTACAAAAGTATTATTATGACTCAACAAGCACAATGGGATTCATCTTTAGCTTTTATTTTCGCTATGATTGGGGCGGCTGTTGGTCTCGGTAACATCTGGCGTTTCAGTTATGTGCTTTATTCTAATGGTGGGGGATCGTTTTTCATTCCTTACTTTACTGCGATAGCTATAATGGGAATTCCTTTTTTAATTCTAGAATATGGTGTGGGATTCTCATTCAAGGAATCCTTTTCAAAAATCTTGAAAGACATCAAACCCGAGTTTGAGATAATCGCTTGGATTCTGGTTTTATTCGTATTTATTGTTACAATTTATTATATGGTAATTTTAAGCTGGGATTTGGTATATCTGTTAAGCAGCTTCACATTCCATTGGGGAACCGATACGGCAGCTTACTTCGTCAACACTGTCGGTGGAAGTTCCAACCTTTCCAATGCAAGCTTCCTGCTGATTCCAACAACAGTTGGTGTTTTGATTTTATGGGTTATCCTATGGTTCATTTCCCATAAAAACGTTGATAAGGGTATCGGTAAGGTTTCCAAAATCCTTATTCCTTCACTCTTTGTCATAATGGCAATAATCATTATTTATTCATTGACCCTGCCTGGTGCAAGCATTGGAATTTCAACGCTCCTGACTCCTGACTGGAGCATGCTTTTCAATATTGACATTTGGCTTGCGGCATTTGCACAAATCATCTTTTCATTGAGTATGGGTCAGGCCATTGCACTTACATATGCCAGTTACCTGCCTGAAAACTCCAAACTAATCGATAATGTATTGATTGTTGTGTGTTCAAACTCTTTGTTTGAAATATGTACTGCATTTGGTGTATTTTCCATTTTAGGATTCATGTCCTTTACCAATGGAACACCTATGGTTCAGCTAATCACTGAAGGTACAGGACTGGTATTTATCGTATTCCCAATGATTTTCAACATTATGGGTCCGATTGGACGTGTTTTGGCTCCGCTGCTGTTCTTGGCAATTCTGTTTGCAGGAATTACTTCAGCGCTCGGATTTTTCGAGCCGATGTTAAGTTCAACAGCTGATAAGTTAGGATGGTCCCGTAAGAAAACAGCAACCATATTGTCAGTTATAGGATGCGTATTTTCATTGATTTTAACAACCGGTATTAGCAGCTATCTTGTCGGAATCATCGATTCATTCGTCAATCAGTTCGGAATATTGCTTTTAATAGGTATTCAATGTATCATATTTGCATGGTTCTATGGTGTAGAACACTTCTTGCCTGCATTAAACGAGCATTCCACCTTTAAAGTTGGAAAAACATGGACTTTTGTAATCAAATACCTTCTCCCTGTCGTGCTCATAATAATGTGGATTGTAGGTATAGTGCAATTGTTTACAACCGCAAAAAGCTTTGAGATAATGATTGACCTGGTCATAATTATTGCAGTATTGGTATCTGCATTTGTACTGACAAAACTCAAACCTTCAAGTGAATGATTTTTTCATTCACACTTTTTTTATTCTTATTCTGCTTAAATTTTTCATGTAATATAATTGATTTTAGCTTCGATTTAAAAGAAGTTTAATGAATTGCTATCTTAATTATCAAGAATATTCTTTATTTAGTGATGGTTTTGGTATGGAATAAACTATTGCTTTTGCAGTATCCACATATTCAGAATTAAATTAGTTGGTTTTCAGTAATTTATGTATGCATCATATCCTGCATACAAGTGATAAAGTGTTGAAATCAGACTTCCGAAAGGATTGTTCGCCACATAGTAGACTGCCGCATGAACTACAAGCATTCCTATGAACAGCATGATTCCTTTTTGTGCATTTCCATGCAGTCCCTGACCCAATCCTGGTATTATGAATGACAATATTCCGTTTGCTAAAGCCTCCTTTTGCATTTTGCCTTAACCTCCTATCAATAGCATTAGTAAAAATATGAATCCGTCCGTCATAAGATGGCACAGATACGGGACAAATAGGTTTTTGGTTTTGACATATCCGTAGAGTTCGAATATCGATCCAAATCCCTGTATAAGAAGCACAGAGATAAGCGGAGTTACTTGCGGGTCATAGTGAAGCAGTCCAAAAAAGATTAGGACTATTGCTGATGAGACAACAATGGATAATTTGCGGTTATTTGTGAATTTGAAGACAAATCTCATAAAGAACATGAGCGGAATGAATTTTATCAGCTCTTCAGCTAGCATTGAAAACACCAATGAGAACAGCATTTCCCAGCTTAGGCCAAAATACTCGCCTGTCACGGCTGAAGTTTGTCCGAACGCATCCAAAACTCCACCGATGGCGATTGCATAAATCATATATCCAACAAAAAGAATCACCGCCAGTATTATCTCGCTTTTTGTCGGCTTATGGAATATCAATGAAAAGTCCCAGTTTGAAAAGTACATCAATGGTATGAGAAGTATCAGAGCAAACAGAATGCTTGCAAGTATCTCATTTTCAAAGGAAAATATTGCGTAAACCAAAAATGAAATTGGAACGGTCAACAAAAGGATAATCCATGCGATTTTTGAAATTTTCGGATTGTGCCTATAATATGGGATATCTCTTGAAGTATCTTCAAACTTGAAAAATTCGCTCATGCTATCACTTCTTATAATAAATATTGTTTTTTTCTTATATTAAATATATTAATGCGAATCAAAAAAAATCAGTTTTAATGCGGTGTTCGAATTTAAGTCTAGAGGACGAATCCCCCAGACTTAAACTAAAAATATTTTTTTAGTAATAACACGGGAGTGTGTTACAGATATTATTATGATTTAAGCTATTATTTATATATTTACTTATTTTTACATGCCTAAAATTACTTATCTCTGCTTTATTTTAGCTACAATCGTAAATTATTTTTTGATGATGCATATTAGATGCAACATGAATCAACAAATTTATTTTAATGAGTTGATAAAGTATCTATTAACTCTAAGCAAGGAGGGATTATTCATGAATAAAAAAATAATTCTGGGTTTATCTTTAGTTTTAATTGCCGTCATGGCCTTTGGATCTGTATCCGCATTTGATTTAGGTTCTTTTTTAGGCGGTGGTGAAAATCAAACGGTCACTATTGATGGAATTGACTTCAATATTCCGGCAGGCTTTAAAGAAGATCCAAAACAAGCGAAAGTAAATCAAATGAATGAAATTGGTGGAGTAACCTACACTACAAATGGCAAAATCTTTGAGAAAGGAAGCACATATGTCGCTATTCTTGTTGCCGATTATGGAAAACACAAAGTCACTGATGATGTCGTTAAAAATGTCGGCGGAACTCGAAAAACCATTAACAATGTAAGCGGCTATATCTCTCATGATGGAGATAACACATTATTCAATTACGCAAAGAACGACAAGCTAGTTATAATTTCCACAACTGATGAAAATGTAATTTCCGATTTTATTATAGAATAATCTGATTATTCTATTTTTTTCTTTTTTAAACTTAATACTTATATATCAGTGAACTTCTAATAAATAGTAAGGGTGATTATATGAATAAAAAGATACTTATTATTCTGGGAGTGATTGTTGCTATTGCAGCTGTTGGGGCAGCAGCAATGATGTTTTCAGCATCATTACCCAATGATGATGCTGATAAAAGTAAAATAGATATTCTTGGAAATGGTACCATTGCAGAAAATGGTACATTAAACGTTAAGCTATCCAATAGTGAGGGCATTGCATTAAAAGATAAGGATATTCACCTCAGCATTAAGGATTCAAATGGAAGTGTTGTATTTGAAAAATCAGCAAAAACCTTTGTAAACGGTGTTGCCAATATTAAAATAGAAAATGTCAGCGCCGGTGAATATGAGGTTAATGCAACCTTCAACGGTGATAAAAACCATTCAGCATCCAGCGTATCTGAAAAATTGGTAATTAACGGAACAGATGATAATTCAACTGATGATAGTTCCACAAGTTCAGATGATACTTCAGGCGATACAGGCAGTACTGACGATTCAGCCCAATCAAGTTCCCAATCAAGTTCATCATCTTATAGCTATAGACCAAGCTATAATGGCGGTCCGTCTTATGATGGTGGTTCTTCTTCTGACGGTGGTTCTTCTTCTGATGGTGGATCAGATTCTGGTTCTGATAGTCAATCAGGTGGAGACGATACTCCTCAAACTGACCCTCAAAATTAAAAAAAATAAAAAAAGACAGTACTCTAGAAATACTGAGTACTGGAATCTGGAGTTAAGGTTACGGTCTGTGTTGACTGCAAGTTTCCGTCAAGGTCATATAGTTCGATATGTGCTTTGTCAGGATAGAACTTGTATGAATCAGCACTGTCTATGTAGACATATCCGTCTTCATGGATGGTTGCTGTAACCATATTTCCATAATTTAAGCTATTGCCATCACGATAATATTTTATTTTAATGATGATTGATTCTCCAGGGTTACCTCCATCAATATAGATTTTTGCATGGGTTTTGTCCTCCAGGCCTGATCCGGTTTGGAAAATTCCTCCGCCAATGTAGATTTGGCCATGGGTTTTTTTGCGGGCATCCTCTTTAGGAGTGTTTTTCGGTTCGTTGGTGGTAGCTTTTTTATTTTCAACAGTTTTTTTATCATCATTCTTCTTGTCGACTACCTTTTCTATAGGGGTTATCGGTTTAGGGGTTGTGAGATTGCTAGTATTCTTGATTTTGGTTGAATTGATCATTTCCTTTAAGAGGTTCAAATCGGAACCTGTAACGATAATGTCAGTGTCATTTAATGTTTTGACGATTTGATAGATTCCGCCGGACTCAAAGATTTTGCCGTCGGTGGTATTTGATATGAGCTCCATGTTCTGATGGATTAATAGGTTTGTCAGGTTTTTGTTAATGCTTATCCCCTGCACCTCATTTGAATAGTTGCCGGTGTTTTTCCAGTATACCATTCCTTTTGTTGTTTCATTTAAAGAATTTTTAATTGTAAAATTTGAATTTTCGGGAGTTTTAATTTCAAAATATTTAAAATCCGCATTCTGCAGCGGCACTTTAGCAACAGCAGTGGTATTTGTTTCTTTTGGGATTGTGCCCTGATAGGCGACAATTCCACCCAAAAGGAGAAGCACCAATGCTATCGCAGCAATAATCACTGTTTTAGTATTCATGTTTTTTCACCTAATTGATATTTTTAATGCCTTTAGATATTTATACATTGTTTATGGGTGATGATTTGAGTTTAAGTTGAAGGAAATATACGTCAACTGCATAAAGGGGAATGTCAAATTATAAATATTCATAATTATAAACCCAATCCTATAGGGTGAGCTTGTGTGAATGAAATATTCAACATGTGTATTTCATGCTTGCTTTTGATGAATATTAATATTGGGCGTATGAGATGAAAAGGTGCAATAGCTGCGGTGCAGCAAATGACGATGGGGACAATTTTTGCCGAAGCTGCGGAGCAAGATTGGATAGTTCTGGAGTTGCCAAAAGTTCAGATAAGAATCTAATTGGCATATTCAATGATTCAAGCACATCTATTAAGATTACAATGATAGTTGTTGCAATCCTTCTCTTTTTGCTCGTTTTGGGTGCGGTGGCACACATATTCTTCGGCATGCCGATAGAATCCTATACCGACGGCGAAAAGACCGCTCATCTCTCTGAATTCAACAGTCTTGACATCAATGGTGATGGTGCTCTCAGCTATTATGAAATTCAGGGATATGCACCGGATTTTGCCCTTGATAACAGTTTGGATGTCTTCAATGATGCGGATAAAAATCATGATGGTGTGTTGAAGGGAGCGGAATTTGACGGCTATATCTATCATCTTGACAAGTCTTATAAGGATTTGGAAAAGCAGCAAAAACCAAAACAGCAAAAAACCAGCTCTTCTTCTTCAAAGTCCAATCCGCTGTTTGAGGATGAGGGCCACGAGTCCTGCCCTGTATGCGGAAGTGAAGACCTTTCCGAGGTCAACGGCGGTTGGTACTGCAATGACTGCGGCGAATATCTGGATGATGATGATTTATATGAGAACTGGTGGAGATCACAGGGAATAACATGCATATTGCCTTTTTTGGAGTGTAACCCGGATATGATTTGAGGAAGATATTATGGATAAGGATGAGACTATTGATGCTTCTTTGCCTCACTGCCTTAACTGCGGAAGGCCGGTTGAGATAGGACAGACAGAATGCGAATGCGGATATGAATTTGCAGACATTGAATGCTCCCATTGCAAAGAAATGAACGAATACACAAATAACTACTGCACTTCCTGCGGAAAAAGGCTATGGAATTCTTCCGTAACATTTCCGAATAATCCTCCTCGGGGATGCCAATTCGATGACAGGCTGCTTTTGGACAGCGACTTTCTTGAAAAGGAACTGGTCAGGACCCCTCATCAGACAGACGGCGAAGTCCATACTGAAGTGCTGCGCTCCCAATATCTCATTCATGACAATATAATCTTTGAGATATGCTCCAGATGGTGTATTGCATCTCAATCCAACTGCATATCCTGCAAAAGCGAAATAGGTCCTTTTGAAAACGCCTGTCCGAAATGCGGCATTGTCCATTACGGCCATCACGATGAGAGGGTTTCAGAACTTAAAAGCATTAGGGACAATTATTGCGAAAGCGAAAGAAGCGTTCATGAATTGGGCAAGTTGAAATGGACTTATAAGTTAAGCGGCATCGATGCGGATGATTATTTCAATTCCCTGGCGCCTATGATTGGAGAGTCCCAATTGAAATATCGCCAAAGGCTTTTCAGAGAATATGGTGAAAACTGCTTTATTTTGTATCTAATAGAAAATGAATGGAACATATATTTTGAAGATACCTGCATCTACTGCGGCGCCAAATTCGAAAAATATCGGCTGGACTGTCCGTCCTGCGGCAGGCAAAAGAGCGTGCCGGCCTTAAGCGTATTGTATAATGATGATCATGTTGAAACTGAATCTTTTGCAGGGCAGTTCGATGACTTTTCAAGAAACGTAAGGGACATCTGCATGGAAAATGGCGGAGATGCAAGCTATATTGATGACGGGATTGCAGGATGTCCGGGATGCTCCAACTATTTCCATTATCTGACTTCTGATTTTATGGATACTCAAAAGTGTCCTCATTGCGGAGCGCATTTTTCATTTACTGCCACCATATTTCAGGACGAATGGGATTTTGCAGGAATACCCTATGATGAATACATGGAAACCTATTACGGGGTTAAACGCTGAATTTTAAAATTGGAAGTGTGAATCATTCACTTTAGTTTTTTAATCCTTTTTCATATGGGTGACAGGATATCATCAAAAATTTACTTGGAAACTATTAGTTCAATCGCCAATATTAATTTTGAGATTTTAAAAGTTTTTATTTTTAATAATAAGTTATAATATTCGTTTATTTATTATTTTAAAATGTAAGTAAGCACTTGCACTCGAAAAACTTTATATACTGGCTCGGATATATGTTTACTTGTCAAGTGGAAAGTTAATTCGAAATTACAGAATTAATTTCAAATTAATTTTCCAAAAAAAATAAAATTTAAAGGTGATATCAATGATTCTCAATAAAAATATTTTAGCAATATTCGCAATCTTTTGCGTACTATTTTCCGCAGGCGCAGTAAGCGCAACCGACCAAATTGATCAAATCTCAAACGACAATGAAATGTACATATTCCCACACGGAGACGGACACGATGGCACAATGATTCCTCCAGACGTCGCACACGACGAACAAAAACATGCAGCAGGTGGAGACTACTACTTAGACGGAAGTCAAGACGGACACAACGGCACCATTATCCCACCTGATGCAAATCACAATGAACAAGCAATGGCAAACGCAACCAACGCAACCAACGCAACCGCACACGCAGCTGGTGGAGATGTTCAAAACGCAACCAACGCAACAGCATCCGCTGCAACTCAAAAAATGCTTGCAACCGGTAACCCAATCGTTGCATTGTTTGCAGTCAGCGCTGTACTCGGCGGTGCCTACGTACTCACAAATAAAAGATAATCTTTTCCTTCATTTTATCTTTTTTTATCCATATTTTTAAAGCATGATCAGGG
>JAEIGA010012158.1_pt1 | contig 13063 bp, 9 predicted proteins | sample 9270691 | NCBI WGS metagenome assembly JAEIGA01 (sample SAMN17057246, study PRJNA624740) | gut metagenome | biome: biome; isolation source: fecal sample | host: Bos grunniens | place: China: Xizang | collected 2019 | reverse complement strand
TTTTCTTTACAATTAAATAAAACTGTAATTCCTAACAGACAAAAAGTTCTAATTAACACAGTTATGCAAAACAAATTGATTTCTAACGGAAATTTTTACATAAACAATTTATATTATAAAGACTCTACTCCACACGCATTAATTCAAAACTTAGTTACAACCGAATATACAAACGACAATTCAAAAATTTCAATTAATTCAAAACAGGCAATTTCTCTAAAAACAGAATCGTCAGATTTTATTTTTAATAATGATAACAACGTTTTAGCACAAACAAATTTATTCGGTGTTAATTTTTCTGCAGACGCAAATTTATCTTTTTCTTCAGATTTAGAAAATAATAAAGGATTAACAACAGCTGGCCACTCTATTAAAACTTCCGAAAAATTATTTAATTTCTTAACTTTTGATGAAACTTACAGATTTAACAACACTGATAAATCTACAACAAAACAAAATGCAATTAAAACAGATTTTTCAGAATTTAATATACCAATTTCATTAAGTTTTCAAACAAAATCAAATGAATCAATTTATACACAACAACAGGACACAGATTTACTATTTAATTTTGCAATTCCTATCAAAGATAATGACCTTTTATTTGATTTTGACAGTTCTTTTAACCAAAAAATAAGAAATTCATTCCAATTAGGACAACCAGAACTTACAGAAGCTTTAACAAATGATCTTGGTTATTTTTCTTCATGGCTTTCTACTACAAAAATGGCTTTTTCACTTGGACAAGAAAGCGCATACAACAGAACTGAAAAATACAATGTAAAAATTGCCGTAAAAATTCCATTTTTACAAATTGAACCGGAAGTTGGCATAAACTTACATCAAAATTATGTAGTATTAGAAAACACAACATATCAGTCAAAATCAAAAATTCATTTTAAATTGCCAATATCATTTAATGATCAAAATATTTCATTCCATTGGGAAAAATCATTATTAGATAAAAATCCAACATCACAAAACGGAACATACCTTTTAGATACTCAAAAACTTTTTGAACAACAAGGAAAAACATCATGGTTTTATGCTATTTTCCCATTTGCAGATATTTTTGACAGTTCAATTTCTAAAAAGGTTGATAATTTAAACGGAAGTTTGTCTCTTTTGTTTAATTCAACATATAAAATTTCATGGAACCGTAAACTTTTTAATACACATTCAGATTTCTTAATACCATCCTCTGTAAATTTTGAGTTTACAAAAGACATAAGTAAGATTTCAAACTTAAATGATATTCTTCAATTTAAATTAAACACCGAAAACACAGCAATTACGCGTTATGTAGATTATTTATTTTCACTTTCTGCAATTTACAAAATACCAAATTATATTGTCCAAGATTCAGAGTTTAGAATTGAAACATTTGCTCAAGTTCAATTACATTTAGAAAATTCAAATAAATTATCATTAGGATTAGATTTTTCATACACAACACCAAATAACTTTACATTAAGTAACAGAATAAGTTGGAACAGACCTGGAAAGTCAAGTTTAGTTTCTGCCATGTACAATTTATTTGCAAATAACAACAAATCATTTTCTACAGACAGAAAAGATTCAATAAACATACACCTTGCATATAATAACAATAAATTTTCACAAAATTACGAATATTTACACAATTGCGATGTACAAATATTAAAATATGCAAAAGTAAATTTAGGTTGTGGAACAGGCATTACAATTTCTGAAAAAACAACTACACTAAATCTTTTACTTCAAGTGGGTCTAAAATTAGAATTCTAAAAATTTCAGATTATTCAAATGGTGCAAAATAACCACTTTCATCTCGTCCACTTCTGTTTAGCAAATAAACTTCAACTTCTATTGGAAGATAAGATTGCCCAAAGTTTTTCTGCATAGCAGAAGTATAAGAGAATTGATAAACACCTTGTGGAATATCTAAAATTTCAGAAACAATATTTTTTAAACCTTCTGGTCTAAAAATATAATATAAATCACCACAAGTATTATTTATTATATAATCCATTTCAGAACTAACAGCGTTTTGAATAACTTGAATAAACGAAAATCCAACGCTATTGTTGTTCATATACGAAGTTAATTCTGCCAAATTATATTTTGAATAAGAATAATCTTTTGTATCTCCTCCAGAAATTAAAATTATTGAACGTTTTTTCTCTGCTGTAATTAAATCATTTGTTGCTAATCTTAACGCCAAATCAATAGCAACATTTTTAGTAACAGGATTTTTTAAAGTATCTAAAGTAAAGTTTTCAACACCAATTGGTTTACCAATATATTCTGTAACAGGCATTGCTCCAGCAGAAATTACACGCAAAGTTCCAGAATCATTCATAGAAGCAGCAATTTCTTTTACAGCTGTTTCTATCTCATTTTTATAAAGATTTGATGTATCTGAACGGTCAATAATCAAAGTAATATCTGCAAAAGTATTGTTTGAAGCTGCACCTAAAAATCTAACTTTATTTACAGGTCTTTTATTTTCTGTTAAATAAAAGTTTTCTTCTTGCAAACCAACAACAGGCTGTCTATGCCTATTTTCTACTTTAATTTCCAAAGTTACATTAGGAAATTTTGAAGAATCAATTTGTTCAACTTGAACAAAAAATCCACCAACAAGTTCCTGTGTTTTAGACATAATATAAACTTCGTTAGAAGTAAAATCACTTACAACAATATTTTGATTTACATCTGGAACAGCAGTTGTTACTCTAGAAGGAGCATTTCCTGTTCGTGCATACTCAAACAACGAACCTGTATATGGATTGACAGAAATAATTTTGTTTGAATCACAAATAATTAAATTTCCATTCCAAACTTTAATTGCTTCTGGTTTTGAAAAAGTTTCATTTTGAACTAAAGTTTCAATGTAGTTTCCGGCTGTATCAAATTTATAAATACAACCTTTATCTGCGTCTGCAACAAAAATTGAATCTTCAAAGAATACAATTCCTGTTGGCATTTTTAATCCATCAAAATTACTTTGTTTTGCACCAAAATAAAACAAAGCATTTCCTTCTTTATCAAAAACATCAATTCTTCTGTTGCCAGAATCTGTAACATAAATACGTTCAAAGTTATCTTGTGTTAGATACAATGGACCAACAAGTTCACCAAGTTGTCTACCTTTTGAACCAATGTATTTTATAAACTTGCCTTTTTTATCTAACAAAGCAAGTCTATCACCAAAAGTTTCAGAAACTAAAATATTTCCATCTCTAAGTCTAATTAAATCAGAAGGTCTGTCAAAACCATTTATAGGCCCCGAAATTCTGTCTATAATTTTTCCATTTTGATTCATTAAAATAATTTGATTTGAATTATACGCTGCAATAAACATTGTCCCATTAGGATTTGGTAAAACAGAAACAGGTCCACTAAATATTAATTCGCCATTAAATTCGCCAGAAAAAGCGCCCGCTTCAGACAGTCGCATTAATTTATCCTCAGAATCGCCAGTTACACGTCGTTCTCTTACAATTTCAATTTTATTCTGTAATAAAAGTCCACCAAAACCGTTATCACTTGCAGCCTGCCAGTATTGCAAAGCTTGCCCTTCCAAACCAGATTTATAATATGTTTTTCCAAGCCATTCTAAAATTAAATTATCATTAGGCATATAAGACAAAGCACGTTCAAACTGAACAATTGCTTCATTAAAAGAACCTTTATAATATGCTTGAACACCTCTTCTAAATTCATCAGATGCAAAAGTTTCTTTATCAGTTCTAATTCTGTCTTCTGGAACAGTCATTCCAGCATCATTTGTTGTTACTTGCGCAAACAAAGAGAAACAAAATAAATTAAATAAAAAAAATTTAAGTAATGCTTTTTTCATTATATTTCCAAATATTTAAAAGTATCCTGATAAATCAAATTTTATCTTTTTGCTTTTTCAACTTCCTTAATATGTTTTGCAATTTCAATATTATCTTTATCAAGTTGTTCAGCTTGTTCCAGATAATGTATTGCATCATCATAAAGGCCCATTTTATAATAAACCCATCCAAGAGAATCTAAACAGGCAGCAGATTTTGGTGCAGATTGTACGGCTTTTTTACATAAAGACAAAGCTTTTGTTAAATCTTTTTCCTCACACGCCAAAACATACCCTAACCCATTTAACGAAGTTATATTATCTGCATCTTGTTTTAATGATTTTTCATAATATTCCAAACATTTTTCTGTATCATTTTGTTCCCATGCAACAAAAGCAATAGCAGCATAAACTGACGCTGTCATATATCCAGTTTCAAGCAATTTATTCAATTCAAAATCTGCAAGTCTTTTTCTACCAGACAGAGCATAAATAATTGCCAACAAAAATCTACATTGTAAAACTCTATCTAATTGAGTTCCAGAAGTAACAACTTGTTCCAAAAATAACAAAGCATCATCATATCTTTGAAGTTTTGTATAACAAAGTCCCAAGTAATAAGAAACTTCAATTTTGTCTACAACTGCATCAGAAGGTAAAGATAAGAAAAAAGCTAACGCATCCTCGTAAGCTTTTTGAGAATAAAGATTTTTTCCACTTTGTAAGATATTATCTTGTAATTTCCCACCCATATATTTATCCTAAAGTCTAAATTTTCCCCAATTGACTTTATATCATTTTACAACGAAAAAGCATTACAGTCTACTGTTTCAGAAGATGCAATACAATTTGGTTCTACAAATACACTAGAAATTGAAATATATCCATTTTTATGTGCATTTATATCAACATTATCTGGACAATCACAATCCCAAATTGCAACGTTTTTACCAAATCTATATTTTGTTTTATATGTATCTTTTCCATTTTCAAATAACTCAATTGAATCGCCATAATCTTTAATGGATAAAGCTGTACAATATTTTACACCTTTAAAATCTTTTATATCATTTACAGACGGAGCATTTACATTTACAAAAACTTTATAATCAGAATCTTTTACAATTTTTATAAGTTGATTAATATTCTTTGTAACAAACGCCGCCAATGGCTTATAACTAAAACTAGCATCTTCAGAATATTGATAATCAACAGCATCAACGCTTACTGCAATTCCTGGTATTTTATAAAAAACAGCTTGTCTTGCACCAGCACAAGTTCCAGAATAAACTATATCAGTACCTAAATTTGGGCCTTTATTAATACCAGAAAGAACAACATCAAATTCTATTCCTTCAAAAATACCACTTCGCATAGCTGTAATTACACAGTCAGCAGGAAATCCTGATAAAGTCCATAACTTATCATTGATTTTTTTTAATTCAAGCATTTCCCTAATAGAAACACAATTTGACACAGCCGATCTGTTTGAAGATGGTGCCAAAACATAAACATTATGATTTTTTGATAATTCTTCAGCTAAAACTTTAATTCCTTCAGCTTCATATCCATCATCATTTGTTATTAAAATATTCATCTTTCTAACACCACCAATAAACTATTACAATACCAAACTTGCACCATCTGAACATTCTACTTCAAAAGTAGCAGGATGAAATCCAAAAATTTTTTCAAATTCAACAAGTTTTTTCAAATAGTTTTCATAATCGACATCACGCATAATAGAATAAATACATCGACCATAACCTTTCCCAGTTAATCTTCCACATGTAACAGGATTTCTAATATGTTCAAGATTTGGTTCCAATTCATTTATACGTTTAATTATCCATTCAATTTCAGGACAAGAAATATCAAAAAAATCTCTTATTGTTTCATGACTATGATTTACAGCTCTTGCAAACTTAAAGAAATCTCCTTTTTCAACACCTTCGCGAATTTCCAAAACGTCGGCATGTTCACGTATAATAGCAACTAACTTTCTAGATTCATCTTTAGACAGCACAGATAAAACTTCATCAATATCAGCAGAACTATTGATATAACTCCATCCGCCATAAACTATATTTTTTTTGTCTTTCAAATCACCAAGTAAAAGCGCATATTTTGGATCAAACAAAGATTCTTCATCCCAAATTGAAATTCTTGGAACTGATGTATCTGTAATAATAATTTTTCTGTTAGGAAAATTAAATGGAACGTAATCCCAAGAATTTTTTGCATAATCTGTAATAATCAAATTACCTTTTTTTGCAAATAAAGCTGAATAATTATCAGACAAAAAGTTATTCTTTTTAAGGAAAACTCTATTTCCTCGTTCTAAAACTTGCAACAATTGAACATCAGAACAATTCAAATCAAACAATTTTCTAATTGCAATTGCAGAAGCTGCTTTCATTGCTGTTGTAATACCAAAGCCCGCAGATGGCATAACATCTGTATAAACAGTAATATCCATTCCACCTAAAGTGTAGCCTCCAGATGTAAAACCATATATTACAGATTTTACAGCATTTGCCCATTTATCTTCTTTTCTAAATTTATTTGCTGTAACACTAACCTTCTTTCTATCTTTTAGCTGATGAAAATAGATTTTGATGACCCCATCATCTCTTTTTGAAATAGCAATATGAACATAAATATTCATTGCCATTGAAATAGTTTTATCTTTATAGAACCAGGAATGTTCTCCTGCAAAATGAAATCGCCCCGGAGCTTTTGCAACAACTTCAGGTTTATTTCCATATTCTAATTCGTGTGCATCATCTAATGCTTTCATAAATTAGCCCCCCTTCCCCTAAAAAATTCAATATTTTAACTTTTCATTATTGAATTAAGTATATATAATTTTAATATAATGGATATGATTTTACAAGTTTTTTTATCAGCTTTTTCAGGCTTAATACTTTCTCTTGCAATTCCTAATGAAATATACCTTTTAGGTTTTCCATTATTAACTTTATTTTCATTAGTTCCACTTTACATAACCTTTACCCTTGTAAAAAGTTACAAACAAGCCTTTTGGGCATTTTTTACACAAGCAATTATAACACATTTAATTTCTAGTTATTGGCTGGCATATTTTAAAGATTTTGCCGTTTTTACATTAGGGGCATCAGCAATTGGAACTGGTGTAATTGGTGGAGGAATTGGAATTTTAATATATCTTCCGTTTTCTACATCAAAAAATCAAAACAAATTAAATAGTCGCAGTTTTACATTAAAATTTTTAGAGAGTTCCACATACAAAATATTGTATTTTTCTATGATGTATACAATTTATGAATGGATAAAATCATCAGGATTTTTAGGATATCCTTGGGGAACAATATCAAGTGCAACATATAACTGGCCTATATTTAAACAATTTGTTGATATTACAGGAACTTACGGAATTACATTTTTTATAGCAATTTTTAATGCAATTTTGGGCGAACTGTTAATAAACTTAAATAATTTACCAGAATACCTATCATCTTATAAAAACCGTTTTACCGACCTCTTTTATTTAAAAAAATTAGTATGTACTTTTTCTATTTTCTGGCTTTTAATAATGATTTATGGGACTGTAAAATACAACAAAAAAATAGTACCTCAAAAAGAACTTGAAACAATTTTAGTACAGCAAAATAGCAATCCATGGGAAGAAACTTCAGATTCTGATTCCATATTGCGTTCTCAAAAATTAACCCAATCAGAAATTGATAAATTAAAAGAAAATGACAAAAAAGCAGATTTAGTTGTCTGGAGCGAAGGTGTTTTAAGATATTCTTTTCCTTTTAGTTACAACTATTATGAATCATATCCTTTTAAGGAACCTTTAATACCTTTTATAAAAAACATAAAAACCCCTCTCCTAGTTGGCGGCAGTTACGAAAGAAATGAAGAAAACCAGGAATATTGTAACAGTGCCTTTATGTTTGATAAAAACGGCAAATTCAGAGGTTATTATGGAAAAAATCATCTTGTTCCATTTGCCGAATCTTTACCATTTAGAGAATATCCAAAAATACGAAATATATTAACAAACCTAATTGGAATTTCAGCAGGTTGGGTACCTGGAGATCAATATGTATTTTTTGAACTTCCATGTAATTGGAACAAAGACAGAAAACTACCAGCTGCAAAATATGTTAATTTAGCACAAAGTTATGCACAACAAGAAAAAAATGAAAAAAAACAACCAACTGTAACAATTTCAACACCAATTTGCTTTGATGACGCATTTACAGATGTAATTCGCCCCATGTTTTTGAACGGAGCTGAATTATTTGTAAATATTACAGACGATTCATGGTCTAAAACAAAATCTAGTGAATACCAACACTTTGTAATTGCTTCATACAGAGCTCTAGAATATAGAACAACATTAGTTCGTTCTGCAAACGCAGGTTATTCCGTAGTTGTAAATCCACAAGGAAAAATTATTGCAGACTTACCTCTGTTTGAAGCAACGGCATTATCTTGTACAGTTCCAGTTTATGAACACAAAATGACAACATATGCACAATTTGGTAACTGGCTACCATACACTTTTATAATAATTTTCTTTTTATACGCATTTTATATGTACAAAAGTTTTGCTCCAACAGACTACATTCCAAGTTGCAGAAACCTTGAAAAAAAATCAAAAAAAAGAAATTCAAAAAAGAAAAAATAAGTCAATATATAAATCTATCAATTTTTTCATATGCATAGATTTTTTTTTGTCAAGAAAAATAGTTTTAAAAAAAACATCTAATTTCTTAAAATTTCTATTGTAAGACTTACATTTAGTGTTGTATTATATAATCAGATATAAAAAGTACACTATATATAACATTGATTTTTTGGAGTTTTTTATGCGCTGCCCATCTTGTGGAAACATTGACGATAAGGTTATAGAATCAAGATCAATGGTAAATGGGGAAAGCATTAGACGTCGTCGTGAATGTCTTTCTTGTGGACATCGTTTTACTAGTTATGAAAGAATTGATGAAAAACCTTTTATGGTTGTAAAACGTGATGGCAGACGACAACCTTTTGACAGAACAAAACTTGATAAAGGAATAGAACGAGCTTTAGAGAAACGGCCAGTTTCTACGTTTATGGTAGAACAAATTGCAAATGATGTAGAAGATCTTGCAATTACAAAAGGTAAAGAATCAAGAGAGATTTCAACATCAGAATTGGGCGAGTTAGTGCTTGAAAAACTTTATACAATAGACAAAGTTGCTTATATCCGTTTTGCATCGGTTTATAGAAACTTTGAAAACTTAGAAGAATTTATTGAAGAAGTAAAAAAAATAGAACAGAGGGGAAAATCAAATGAGTGATCAATCTTTTTTTCCAGAATGGAGAAACTTTTTAGGATCAAGTTCAGATGCAGAAACTAACGGATTTTTAAAATCTGTAGTAAAACGCTCTGGAGAAATTGCTGCGTACGACAGAACAAAAATTGAAAAAGCTATTGAAAAAGCAATCGAAGCTGTTGAAAAACAAAAAGATCCAGACAGAGCGGCTTTTTTAACAGACAAAGTTGAAGAAAAATTACGACTCCAACTTGCAGGAACAAGAGCACATTCAATTCCAGCAATTGAAGAAATTCAAGACATAGTAGAAAGCGTTCTTATTGAAGAAAAACAGGTTGAAGTTGCAAAAGCTTACATTCTTTACCGTGCACAACACGAAGCAGTTCGCGATGCAAAAAAACTTATGGTAGACATTAACAAAACAATGGATGGATACCTTGGTCAAAGTGACTGGCGTGTAAACGAAAACGCAAACGTAAATTTTTCACTTGGTGGATTAATTCTTCACAACTCAGGGACAATTACAGCAAACTATTGGCTTAACAATATTTATTCAAAAGAAGTTGCCGAAGCTCATAAAACAGCTGCATTCCACATTCACGATCTTTCTATGTTCTCAGGATATTGTGCAGGTTGGTCTTTACGCCAATTAATTCAAGAAGGTTTGGGTGGAGTTCCAGACAAAATTACTTCAACCCCAGCAACTCACCTTACAACTTTGGTTAATCAAATTGTAAACTTCTTGGGCATTATGCAAAACGAATGGGCTGGAGCACAAGCATTCTCTTCTTTCGATACATACTTAGCACCATTTGTAAGAGCAGATAAATTATCAGAAAAACAAGTACGTCAATGTATTCAAAGTTACATTTACGGTGTTAATACACCAAGCCGTTGGGGAAGCCAGGCTCCATTTACAAACATTACATTAGACTTAGTTTGTCCAGATGACTTAAAAAATAAAAAAGCTATTGTTGGTGGAAAAGAACAAGATTACACTTACGGTGACTGTCAAAAAGAAATGGATATTATCAACAAAGTATTCATTGAACTTATGATTGAAGGTGATGCAAACGGCCGTGGATTTGCTTACCCTATTCCAACATACAACATTACAAAAGATTTTGACTGGGAAAGTGAAAACGCAAAATTATTATTCACAATGACAGCTCAATACGGAACTCCAAACTTCCAAAACTTTGTAAACTCAGACTTAAACCCATCTGACGTTCGTTCAATGTGTTGTCGTTTACAATTAGACAAACGTGAATTGCGTCGTCGCGGTGGAGGTTTGTTTGGTGCAGACGAATTTACAGGTTCAATTGGTGTTGTAACAATCAACTTACCACAAATTGGATATCTTGCAAAAACAGAAGAAGAATTTTACAGTCGCTTAGATTATCTTATGGACCTTGCAAAAGAAAGTCTTTGTACAAAACGAAAAGTAATTCAAAAACTCTATGACGGTGGACTTTTCCCATATACAAAACGTTATTTAAAAACATTAACAAATCACTTTAACACAATTGGTTTGTGTGGAATGAATGAATGTTGTCAAAACTTCCTTGGAAAACAATATGATATTTCAACACCAAAAGGAAAACAATTTGCAGAAAATGTTTTACAACACATGAGAGAAAGAATGCAAGATTATCAGGAACAAACTGGTGACTTATTCAATCTTGAAGCAACTCCTGCAGAATCAACATCATATCGTCTTGCAAAACATGATATAGAACAGTTCCCTGACATTATTACTAGTGGAACTACAGAACCATTCTATACAAACTCTTCTCAATTACCAGTTGATTACACATCTGATGTATTAGAAGCGTTAGACCATCAAGAAGCTTTACAAACAAAATATACAGGCGGAACTATGTTCCACGTTTACATGGGTGAAGCATTAAAAGATTGGAAAGCTTGTGCAGATTTAGTAAGAACAATTTCTCATAAATATAGAATTCCATTCTTTACAATTTCACCAACATATTCAATTTGTAGAGTTCACGGATACATTCCTGGACAACAATTTGAATGTCCAAAATGTAAAGCCGAAAAAGAAAAAGAATTAAAAGCAAAATTAAAAACACTTGAAGAAGAAAAGGCAAAAATTCTTGCCGAAAACAAAAATTAATTAAAGAATTTTTTATAAAATTCAGATAAATATAGTGTCAATTATATTGACAAAACATATAACCTACACTATATTTAGTGTAGTTGGAATTAATACAAATTTGTAATCATTACAAATTAATTAAATAATTATTTTTTTGGGAGGAGAAAAAAATGAGAACACTTGAACAAGTAGAACAAGAAATTGCAGAAACACAAGCTGCATTAAACGATGTTCATGGAACAGAGACAGAGGTTTACGCTCGTATTGTAGGTTACTACAGAGCTGTAAAACATTGGAATAAAGGTAAACGCGACGAATTTGATCAAAGAAAACTTTTCTCTCTTGAAGAAACAAAAGACTTTGACACAGCAATTGCAAATATTAAAAATAACGCAACAAAAAAAGAAGAAGTAAAAACTGTAGAAGTTATTGCAGATTCAAACAGCGTTACATATGAATTGTACACACGTCAAACATGTCCAAATTGTCCACCTGTAAAAGACTTTATGTCAAATTTAGAAATGCCAGGTCGTTCAATTGACGTAGACACAGAAGAAGGTCTTGCAGAAGCTGCTAAAAAAGGCATTTTTGCTTCACCAACAGTAATTTTCTACAACAAAGAAGGCATTGAAACAGCAAGATGCCACAACGTTGAAGAATTGGAAGCTGTATTCAACAAAGTGCCAGTTTTATCATAGAATGAACACTTTACCTACAAACGAACCTGCCGGCGTCCTGGTAAAAACAACTGGAGTTGATTTTCCAGGACGAATCGCAGGTTCGTTTTTTTTACGAGGCTGCAATTTACGTTGTCCTTATTGCTACAACACAGATTTAGTAACAGGAAACAAAAACGCCCAACAAAATCAAAATAGTGAAATCTCTCAAAATCAGACAGCACAATTAAATACAATTGATGAATTGTTTTCACATCTTGAAAAGCGCCAAGGAATTCTTTCGGGATTAGTTATTAGTGGCGGAGAACCGTTATTAAATCCCTACACCCCTCTAATCATAAAAAAAGCAAAAGAATTAAATTACAAAGTAAAACTAGACACAAACGGAACTTTACCACAAGAATTGGCTTATTTTGTAGAAAACGACTTGCTACGTCCAGATTTTATTGCCATGGACATAAAATCTTCCCCTAAAAAATATGCTACTATTTTATGCAACAAAGTTTCAAAATTTTACAATAACGCTGAATATTTTTGCAAAAACTTACAAGAATCAATAAAAATAATTTCTTCTTATCCAACAGAATGCAGAGAATGGCGCACAGTTTTAGTTCCACCTTTAGTTTCAAAAGAAGAAATTGAAATTATAGGAAAAATGCTACCAAAAGATGCTTCATGGCAATTTGCACAGTTCCAACCGGGAAACTGCATTGACAAAACCTACAACGAAATTTCCCCATACACAGATTCAGAAATCACAAAATTAGTTGACTTTGCAAAAACTTTTATCCCAAAAGCATCATTAAGATAATACGTTGGGCGTGCCCATTCGCCACAAGTGGCTCAGGTCAGGCTTTGCGCACTTACGCTATCGCTTCATTCTTCTGAACGCATCGCTGAACGCTTGTTAAAGTTTGTTCCAAACTTTTCAGAAGAACTGCTTTGCAGGTGCTACAATCCTTCACGCAAAAAAAAAGAGTTCCAAAAAATGGAACTCTTTATAGGGACAATAGGACTCGGACCTATGACCGCACGGATATGAGCCGTGTGCTCTACCAACTGAGCTATATCCCCAAGTGATGTTACTTATATTATATTTTTTTATAGATAATGTCAATAGTCAGAAACATAC
>JAEIGA010012157.1_pt1 | contig 13063 bp, 13 predicted proteins | sample 9270691 | NCBI WGS metagenome assembly JAEIGA01 (sample SAMN17057246, study PRJNA624740) | gut metagenome | biome: biome; isolation source: fecal sample | host: Bos grunniens | place: China: Xizang | collected 2019 | reverse complement strand
AAGGTCAGAACGTGTCCAGTCAAATACAGGCATAAAGTTATAGCATACACAATCTATGCCTGCTTTTGAAAGGTTTCTTAAAGTTTCACAGTAGTTTTCTATGTAGCGGTCTCTGTCTCCGTCACCTGTTTTAATGTCTTCGTGAACGGGAACACTCTCAATTACGGAAAGTTCAAGACCGGAAGCTTCAACTGTTTCTTTGAGCTTGAGTATTCTTTCAAGTGGCCATACTTCACCAACGGGTATGTCATAAATTGCAGATACAATTCCTTTCATACCGGGAATCTGTCTGATTTTTTCCAAAGTTACGGGGTCATCTTCGCCGTACCATCTGAATGTCATTTTCATTATATAGTTCCTCCTTTTTTAGCGCACTCGTAAATGGAGTACATTGTTTCCATTGTATTTTTTGCAGAATAAATATTGAAGAGTTTTCCTTCATCGTAATAATCTGTAAAAAGTCCAAGATGTCCAACGCCCCAGCAAGCTTTGCCGTAAACTGCCATTTCGTCACTTGCAACCTTTTCGCTTCCTACAAAAAGTCCCTGTTCCATGTAGCGTACAGTGGTGTTTTCGAATACAAATTCAATCTGCGGGAAATTGGTTGAGGTATATGCGTTGGTTGCAAAGAATATTCCCTTGTTACCGTTTTTGTAGTTGAGTCTGGCAACGCAGGTGTCCTCAACTTCAATGAAATCTTTAAGTGAATAATTGAACATATTTGCATCTACGCTTTCAACTTCACCGCCAAGGTAACAAAGTATATCCAAAGTGTGGATTGACTGATTAATGAGAACTCCGCCGCCTTCTGTTGCCCATTTTCCTCTCCACTCACCACTTGCATAGTAATCCTTATCTCTGCACCAGGTTACTATGGCTTTGGTTGCTTTGAGTTTTCCAAGTTCGCCGGATTCAATTATTTCCTTAAGCTTTACGGCGCAAGGATTCAAACGGTTCTGGAATACAAGACCTACATTTTCAATACCGGGGATTTCAAGAAGTTCTTCAAATTCCTCTCTTGTAATGGCTACAGGTTTTTCACATATTATTTCTTTGCCTGCATTGAGAGCCTGTTTTACCATTGGTGCATGAAGATAGTGAGGGGTACAAATATGTACACTATTAATTGTGTTATCATTAAGCACATCATCGTAGGATGAATAGAGTACAGCTTCCGGATATTCTTCTTTTGCACGGCTAAGTGCTTCCGGGTCTGTGTCGCATATGCCATAGAGCTTGGCGTTTTTAACTTGCTTTAATGCATCGGCATGTATGGGACCTATGGCGCCGTAGCCGATAATACAAACATTTTTCATGTGTATACACTCCTTTAACTACGATTGTATCAGCAAAAGCCTTTTGTTGTCAAGAAGTTATAGCTGTTTTCAAGAGATTTGACAGGATCATATTTACCTGCATCGTCTCTCTCTACCAGAGCATATTTTGTTCCTGCTTTTTCGCAAGCGTCGATAATCTTGTCCCAATCAAGGTTGCCGTAACCAACATCCGCCATTGCGGGAATATGTTCTTCATAATCGAGATAGAAATCTTTGAAGTGTACAGCCATTGCTCTTTTGCCGAGCTTTTCAATTATATCAACGGGATTAACTCCGGCGTGCTGAACCCAGTAGGTGTCAACGGTAAAATTGAATATTTCAGGGTCTGTGCCCTCAATCATTCTGTCCCATACCCACTTGCCTTCTAATCTCAAGAATTCTCTTGAATGGTTATGGTAGCAGAAGTACATACCTTCTTCTTTAAGTCTTTTACAAAATTCATTTGCCTTTTGAAGAAAATCATTAAGCTTATCAAGGTTGATGAAGTTTTCGCTGTCCATGCCTCCAAGACCGCAAAGTTTACATCCAAGAGCTTTGTTGTATTCAATAACACCTTCAATATTATTGACAAAGTCGTCGTAAGATTTGTGAGTTATTACACATTCAAGACCATATTTGTCAAGAATCACTTTCATCTCTTTTGGATCATGAGGAGTTCCGGAAACCTGAACGGTTTTATATCCGATTTTTTGAAGTTCTTTGCAAAGAAATTCAAATTCTTCAATTGTTTGAGTGTATTTTCTTACAGTATATAACTGTGCACCAATTCTTTTGTCCATTCTGTTAATCTCCTTTAATTAATAGGTACCTTCGGTGTCTCCGTGTTGTTTTTTTACAACTTTTTTGTATGTGGAGTTTTTTGTTTTATCCTGAAGCATATCGTAGAATTTGTCTTCGTCAATATTTTTTACATCAACTGCTTCACCAAGCCAGCTGCTAAGGTGCATAGCGTTGGATATTGTAAGTCCGTTTATACCTTCTTCACCCTTGGCTAAGAGTTCTTCGCCTTTGAGGATTGCGTTTGTAAAGGATTTGAGTATGCCGTTATGCTGTTCGCCTTCGCCACCCCAAAGAGGAATTTTGCATTCCCAGGATTCAAGATTTCCAAAGGCACCGGTGCATACTTTGTTGTATTCTCTCTCGGACATTTCATTTCTGTAGAATGTAAGTCCATTTGCATCCGCTATAAGATTACCCCAATCACATGCAACTTCAAGTCTGTTGGTTCCGGGTGCTTCACCTGTGGAAGTTATGTACTGACCTGTTGTGCCGTTATCATATTCGAAGAAAGCACAAACATCATCATCTACTTCTATGTCGTAGTATTTACCATAGCTTATCTTTGCAAATATTTTGTCGGGCATACCGAACATCCACTGCCAGAGGTCTATCTGGTGGGGATTCTGGTTGATAAGTGTTCCGCCGCCTTCAAATTCCCAGCTTGAACGCCAAGCACTGGAGTCGTGATATGACTGAGGTCTGTACCAATTGGTTACAATCCAGGTAATTCTCTTTATGTGTCCCAATTGGCCACTTTCTACCATATCTTTTATTTTTTTGTACATGGGGTTGGTTCTCTGGTTATACATTATACCAAAAACCTTATTCTGTTTTTTTGCTGCTTCGTTCATTTCACGAACCTGCTTTGTATATACTCCGGCAGGTTTTTCAATGAGTACATTAAGACCGTAGTCGAAGCCCATCATAGCGTATTTTGGGTGATCATAGTGGGGTACTGCTACAAGAACAGAGTTCAAAAGACCGCTCTTATACATTTCTTCCACATCTGTGAATGTAGCAACATCGGGGTAAAGTTCCTTCGACTTTTTAAGTCTTTCTTCATCAATGTCACATATTGCAGCAAGTTCCATTCCCGGAATATCTCCTCTGAATATTCTTGCAGCATGGCTTGTTCCCATGTTACCAAAACCTATAATACCAAGTTTAACTTTATCCACTTTTTCTGCCTCCTTTGGTTTATTTATAATATCACAAAGTGCATTGTATGCAAGGGTAAATGTACCTTCTCCGCCTTCGGGTAAGTTTTCCATTTTATCATCAAGTTCAAGGTTTGCAAGACCTTCAAAGCTTCCGAGGTGGGGTTCAAGGCTCAAGAAACCATCATATCCTTTTTCAAACAGACTATGTATTATATAAGCTACATTACCTTTGCCGTAGCCTGCAGGAACAACAGTGCCGTCCTCGTTGGAATCTTTTATGTGCATATATGCTATGTAAGGATTAAGGAGTTCATATGCCTTTTTTGTATCTTCTCCGCATTGAACGAAGTTAGCCGGGTCAAATACGGCTTTGAAGTTATCACAGTAGAGGTTATCCATAAGGTCTTTGCATCTTTCGGCAGTATCACCATATATGCCTTTTTCGTTTTCGTGAAGAAGGATTAAGTCGTTCTCCTTAGCCACTTCTGTAAGTCTTTTTAGTCTTGATATCACAAGGGAGCGTTCCTCATCGAGCCACTCTTGTTCATCGTGGTAGAAACTGAAAATCCTTATATGTTTTGCTTCGAGAATTTTTGCAACCTTAATTACATTTTCAAAAACTTCAAAATGGTCGCAGAAATCATCCTTTATTTTTATTTTGCCGATAGGGGACCCGATTGAGGATACCTTTATTCCATGTTTGTCCATTTCTGCTTTTAAAGCTTTTGCTTCGTCTTCCGAAAGTTCGGATATGTTTTTGCCGTTTACACCCCTTGGCTCAAAATATTTTATACCAAGCTTATTTAACACTTCAAACTGCGTTTTGATATCCGATGCAATTTCATCGGAAAAACCGCTTATTTTACAATATGACATAATATACCTCCACAATAAACTATATTTTATTTAGATATTAGCACAACATTTAAATAAAATCTATACTAAAATTGTCAAAAAGATTGCAAAAATTGCTATGCTGTGATATTATATCTCAAAAAGGGGTGCTGTAAATGGAAGAATATAGTTTTGCAAATGCAAGTAAATCAAAGGTGGATATGTCCAAATATCAACTGCATACTCATGATGAATATGAGATATTTTTCTTCCTTGAGGGAGACGCACACTATGTTGTGGAAGGTAAAAACTACAGCCTTGAGAGCGGTGATATTATTGTAATACGAAGACACGAAATGCACCGAATTTTTCACCATAGCACCGATGTACTGTACAGCCGATGTGTACTTATGGTAGCACCGGAATTTTTTCGTACTCACAATTGCCCGCAGTACGAAAGACAGTTTAAGGAAATTAATGAAGGAGTAGGTAACAAGATAAGTGCCAAGGTTGTTCGTTCCTCAGGACTGTACGATGCTTTTGTCCGTGCAAAAAAGTATTCTGATGACTTTAATATAAAAGACAGTCCTGTATTGCAGGCTATAGTTATAGAAATTCTTCATCTCATAAATGAAGTAACGTTGTTTGCTCATGATGATATGCCAAACGGCAATGTAAAAGATATTCTCACTTACATTAATAATAATTACACCGGTAATTTGTCACTTGACGAAATTGCAGAAAAGTTTTTTCTTTCAAAATATCATCTCTGTCACGCATTTAAAAAAGCGACAGGTCTTACCATACACCGATACATTACACAAAAAAGAATAACCAGAGTTCGTGAACTTACTGCAGAAGGTGTTAATATTACTCTTGCAGTGGTAAATGCAGGATTTAACAGCTATTCTACATTCTACAGAGCGTATATGAGAGAGTATGGTGTAAGCCCTAAAGAAGGAACAAAAATAGATATATAGTAAAATTTAACCAAAATAAAAAATAAATTTGTTAATCTTTTTGCAATAAAACTCTTTACAACTTTAGCAGAATAAAGTATAATATGATTATCATAAACCAATTGGAGGTAAAAAATATGAAAAAGATTTTAGCACTTATGCTTGCTGTGGTAATGATTTTTGCTTTTGCAGCATGCGGCGGTACAAAAGATGGTGAAACAACAGCTACATCAACTACAAGCTATGATGCACTTGCTGTTGCAATGGAACTTACAAGCGAAGAATACGGCATTGGCTTCAGAAAAGGTTCTGACCTTACAGCAGAAGTTAACAAGATTATGGAAGAACTCGTAGCAGACGGCACTCTTCCTGCTTTAGCAGAAAAGTACGAACTTACATTAGCTACATCTGATCCTGCTGAAGAGGAAGAAGCTACAATTAAAGATCTCGATGCCATCAAAGCTGCAGGAAAGCTTGTTATCGGTATCACAGACTACGAACCCATGAACTATAAAGATGATAAGGGTGAATGGACAGGTTTTGATACAGAATTTGCACTTGTTGTTTGCGAAAAGCTCGGCGTTGAAGCAGAATTTGTAGAAATCGAATGGGACAGCAAATTCCTTGCTCTCGAATCCAAAGCAATTGATTGTATTTGGAATGGTATGACAATTTCCGAAGAAGTTCTCAAGAACACAAGCTGCTCCAAGGCATATGTAAAAAATGCTCAGGTTGTTGTAATGGCTAAGGATAAGATTGGCGAATACAAAGATGCAGCTTCCTTAAAGGATCTTACTGTTGCAGTAGAATCCGGTTCTGCAGGCTTTACAGCTGCAAAAGACAGCGGTATTGAAAATATTACAGAAGCAGGCACACAGACAGATGCTCTTCTTGAAGTACAGAGTGGTGCTTGCGATGCATGTATCATTGACCTTACAATGGCAAATGCAATGCTTAAGTAATATAAGCTAAAGAATGATTTATTGATTTTTACAAAGGGACTGATGTTTGCACATCAGCCCCTTTGCTTGGTGTTATGAGGTATTAAAATGTTTTTTTTAGATGAAAAGTTTGTTGAGGTTTCCGCAAATTTACTTGATGGTTTTCTTGTTACGTGTGAAATTTTCGGTTTGACTTTGCTTTTTGCATTGCCCTTGGGACTTATTATCAGTTTTGGTTCTATGAGTCGCTTCAAACCCCTTAAATGGCTTGTAAAAGGATTTGTCTGGATTATTCGCGGAACACCGCTTATGCTGCAACTTATAATTATATTCTACGGACCAGGTCTTGTGGGCACGTGGGCAAACAGAATGATTTCCGATGGTTTAGCTTCGGGGTTCTTTATTGAATGGCTTGCAACTTGGCGCGTGTTTGATAGATTTTTTGCAGTTCTTCTTGCCTTTGTTATTAATTACTCTTGTTATTTTTCCGAGATTTACAGAGGCGGTATCGAATCAATCAATCGCGGTCAGTATGAAGCAGGACAAGTTCTCGGTATGACTAAACCCCAGATTTTTTTCAAAGTTATACTTTTGCAGGTAATCAAAAGAATAGTTCCTCCCATGAGTAATGAAATCATTACACTTGTCAAGGATACATCCCTTGCAAGAATAGTAATGGTATATGAAATTATATGGAACGCACAGAAATTTATCAAATCAGATGGTCTTCTCTGGCCTTTATTCTATACAGCAGTTTACTATCTGGTGTTCTGTGGTTTACTTACACTTCTTTTTGGTTACATAGAAAAGAAAATGAGTTATTTTAGGAGTTAAGAGCATGGCTATATTAGAAGTTAAAAATCTTAAAAAAAGCTTTGGGAAAACCGATGTCCTGAAGGGTATAGACTTCACTTTGGAAAAAGGAGAGGTATTATCTATTATCGGTTCTTCAGGAAGCGGTAAGACAACACTTTTGCGTTGCCTTAATTTTCTTGAATTTGCCGACGAGGGTACTATTAAAGTTAATGATAAGGTTATATACGAAGGCGGAGTTACTCACAAATTAAGTGATAAAGAAATACGTGCCATGAGATTACATTTCGGACTTGTTTTTCAATCTTTTAATTTGTTCCCACAGTACAATGTTTTGGAAAATATTACTCTTGCTCCGAAACTTTTAAAGTTTGATAATAGCCAGAATAATATAGAAGCAACAGCAATGTCGCTTATCAAAAGAGTAGGCCTTAGCGAAAAAATCTACAATTATCCTTGCGAATTATCCGGTGGACAGCAACAGCGTGTTGCCATTGCAAGAGCTCTTGCATTAAAGCCCGAAATTCTTTGCTTTGACGAACCCACAAGCGCACTTGACCCTGAACTTACAGGCGAAGTTCTTAAAGTTATCAAGGGATTAAAAGGTACCGATACAACAATGATTGTTGTAACTCATGAAATGGAATTTGCAAGAAACGTATCCGACAAAATAATATTTATGGCAGATGGTGTTATTTGTGAAATGGGCACACCTCAGCAGGTGTTTGACAATCCTCAATCCGAAAGAACAAAAATGTTCTTAAATAAATCTTTTGAGAATATATAAGTTAAAAAGGAGTTCGTAAATATATGAAGGTAATACTTGTTAACGGAAGCCCTCACAAAGAGGGATGCACATACACTGCATTGTGTGAAGTTGCAAAAACTTTAAACGAAGACGGTATAGAAACTGAAATTTTTAACCTTTCAGGTTGTGATATCCCTGCTTGCAGAGCATGCGGAGCTTGTGCAAAACTTGGCAAATGCGTAATTGATGACAAAGTAAACGAATTTGTAGACAAAGCTAAAGAGGCAGACGGATTTATCTTTGGCAGTCCTGTGCACTATGCCGCAGCATCCGGATTACTTACATCATTTATGGGCAGAGCTTTTTATTCCGGAAAAGCTGTTTTCGCTTTTAAGCCTGCCGCTGCTGTTGTATCTGCAAGAAGAGGCGGCACTACGGCTGCTTTCGAACAGATAAATAAATTTTTTACAATATCCCAGATGCCGGTTATATCTTCAAAATACTGGAATATGGTTCACGGTTCCAAGGCGGAAGATGTATACAAAGATGAGGAAGGTATGCAGGTAATGCGTGTTCTCGGCAGAAATATGGCTTGGTTTTTAAAACTTAAAGAAGCCGGAGAGAAAGCCGGGATAACCACTCCTGTGCAGGAGGAAAACAAGAGAACTGCTTTCATAAGATAAGCTATGTGAGGTGACAAGATGTATCCTTTAAAAATGGTTCCTGTGTTTAAGGATAATATTTGGGGCGGCAAGCGTTTGCGTGATGAATACGGCAAAAATACTCCATACGACATTACCGGCGAAAGTTGGGAGGTTGCCTCTCACAAAAACGGAGAAAGCAAAGTTGCCAATGGAGAATATGCCGGTAAGACAATAAAAGAGCTTACTTTCATTCTTAAGGAAAAACTTCTTGGTGACGCGGTATACGTTGCCGATGATATGAAGTTTCCGCTTCTTGTTAAGTTTATTGACGCCAGAGATAATCTTTCTGTGCAGGTTCATCCCAATGATGAATATGCATCTCAAAACGAAAACGGCGAGCTTGGCAAGACTGAAATGTGGTATGTCATGGATGCCACTCCCGGTGCAGGTCTTCTTTATGGATTTAAAGAACCAATAACCAAACAACAGTTTGTTAAGTCCATAGAAGAAAATTCTCTTTTGGAATATACAAAATTTATTCCTTGCAAAAGGGGAGATAGCTTCTTTATACCTGCAGGAACGCTTCACGCCATTGGAGAAGGATTACTCATTGCAGAAATTCAGCAAAATTCCGATACCACCTACAGAATATATGATTATGACAGACGTGATTTTAAAGGCAATCCCCGAGAACTTCATGTAGATAAGGCTGTAGATGTTACCAATCTCAATCCGGCAGCTGACTACAATTTTGATGGAAATATAATTGCGGATTGCAGTTATTTCAAGGTGGAAAAGCATACTGTTGATGGTAAATACTCGCGCTCGGTTTCCAAAGACCGATTTGAAATTGTTGTTGTTTGTGATGGCAATGTCAACATAAATGGTGTTGAGTTTGCCAAAGGTGAAACAGCACTTATACCTGCTTACATAGGAGAGGTATTCATGAAAGGGAAAGCAGCTATACTCATAGCATATGTAAAATAAAACAGACCAACCGCCTAACGAGCGGTTGGTCATTTTTATTGTTTACGAAACTTTGAAGGTGTTATCCCTTTAAGTTGTTTAAAAGTTTTTATAAAGTAGCTTAAATCGTTAAATCCGCATTCATATGCTATGTCGGTTATATTTAAATCCGAGTTCATAAGCTTTCGTGAGGCTCTTTCTATTCTGTATGCCGTAAGATATTCTACAGGACTTTTTCTTGTCATATTTCTAAAGAAATGGCAGAAATATTTTGGTGACATACCTGCACAGTCAGCCATGTTTTGTAAAGTTATTTGTTTTTCATAATTTCCTCGGATAAAAGACAACACATTTTTTAGTTTGGGTATATTTTTATCTTTGGGCACAACGGTGTCAACAGTTGAAGAGTACAACCTTTTGTCGACAATTATACCAAACAATTCGTACAGTGCACCTATTACCTTAAACTTATATCCGGATGACGGAGATTTCATAAGTTCAAAAAGATTGTTAATTGCACCATGTATTTCATCATCGGACGAAGGGTTATATTCTGTAATGTGAATTTCTTGATTTAGAATGCTTTCTATAAAAAATCTGCATCCGCTGTCTTGTACAGATAACAGTTCAAGATGCATTACGATACACTCGTAAACACAATCCTCGGTTGCGTATGCGCCGTGCACCGTTTCGGAATTAACCACAATAAAATCGTTTGCTTTAGCTTCGTATTCTCTGCTAAACAGCTTTACGTTCAGTTTTCCGCTTATAACTCTTATGAGCTCAATTTCGCTGTGCCAATGTGAAGCCATTTCGTATTTTGGGTGATTTTTGTCAATTTGATAGAGTTCTATGGGGAATTCCAATGTTCCTCTTTGTTTTATCTCATTGTACGAAGCCAAAATATCACATCCTTTGTTCAAAAATTATATTTATTGCCATGTAAAAAGGTATAAATTAATTAAAAAGCTGAATATTATTATACTTTTCATAATTGTAACACAAGAAATATACAAAAAACAAGTATTATAATAAAAATATAATTGTTATATTATAAAAGGAGGAAATAAATATGGCAAAAAGCAGACTTATTGGCGATTATCCCGTAGTTGGTATTCGTCCTACTATTGATGGCAGAAGAGGACCTCTCAAAGTTAGAGAATCCCTTGAAGAACAGACTATGAACATGGCAAAGGCGGCTGCCGAGCTTATATCATCAAATCTTAAATATTCAAACGGCGAACCTGTTAAGGTTGTAATAGCCGATACAACTATAGGCAGAGTTGCAGAAGCTGCAGCTTGTGCACAGAAGTTTAAGAAAGAAGGGGTTGACGTTACCCTCACCGTTACGCCTTGTTGGTGCTACGGCTCCGAAACAATGGACATGGATCCTATGACAATAAAGGGTGTATGGGGCTTTAATGGTACAGAACGCCCCGGTGCTGTATATCTGGCAGCTGTACTTGCAGGTCATGCACAGAAGGGTCTTCCTGCATTTGGCATCTATGGTCACGATGTTCAGGACGCTACTGACACATCCATTCCCGATGATGTCAAAGAAAAGATTTTAAGATTTGCTCGCGCTGCTGTTGCTGCTGCAACAATGAGAGGCAAATCCTATTTGCAGATAGGCTCCATTTGTATGGGTATCGCAGGTTCTATCATAGACACAGCATTTGTTGAGGAATACCTTGGCATGAGAGTAGAGTCTGTAGATGAAGTAGAAATCATCAGAAGAATGACCGAAGGCATCTATGACCAGGCTGAATACGAAAAAGCTCTTAAGTGGGCAAAGGAAAAATGCAACATGGGCTTTGATAAAAACCCCGAGGATATGCAACTTTCCGACAGCGAAAAGGAAGAACAGTTCGCATTTGTTGTAAAGATGATGTGCATCATCAAAGACCTTATGAACGGTAATGCAAATCTTCCCGAAGGTTGCGAGGAAGAAATGGTAGGACACAACGCTATTGCTGCAGGCTTCCAGGGACAGAGACAGTGGACAGACTTCTATCCCAACTGCGACTTCCCCGAAGCAATGCTTAACACTTCTTTTGACTGGAATGGTGCAAGAGAGCCCTACATACTCGCTACAGAAAATGATGTTTTAAATGGTCTTGGTATGCTCTTTGGTAAGCTCCTTACAAACAGAGCACAGATGTTTGCTGATGTCAGAACATATTGGAGTGGCGACGCCGTAAAGAAGGCTTCCGGTTATGATATAGAAGGCAAAGCAAAAGATGCAGACGGTTTTATTCATCTCATAAACTCCGGTGCTTGCTGCCTTGATGCTTGCGGAGAAGTTAAGGATGAAAACGGTAATGCTATTATGAAAGAATGGTATGACATGACCCAGGAAGATCAGGATGCTGTAATGGCTTCTACTACTTGGAACATGGCAGACCTTGGTTACTTCAGAGGCGGCGGATTCTCCTCCAGATTTTTAACCAGAGCAGAAATGCCTGCAACTATGATCAGACTTAACCTTGTAAAAGGTCTTGGACCTGTTCTTCAGATTGCAGAAGGCTGGACAATCAACCTTCCCGATGAAGTTTCCGACAAACTCTGGAAGAGAACAGACTATACATGGCCTTGCACATGGTTTGCTCCCAGATGTACAGGCGAAGGTGCTTTCAAAACTGCATATGATGTAATGAATAACTGGGGTGCCAACCACGGCGCCATCAGCTATGGCCACATTGGTGCAGACCTCATCACTCTTTGCTCTATCTTAAGAATTCCTGTATGTATGCACAATGTTCCCGAAGATAAAATCTTCAGACCTGCTGCATGGAATGCTTTTGGCATGGATAAAGAAGGTCAGGATTACAGAGCTTGCAGTGCTTATGGCCCAATGTATAAGACAACAAGATAAATAATATATTAAAATAAAAAACTGCCTCGGATTGTAATACAATCAACGGGGCAGTTTGTATTTTGCTTGAGTTTTTATATTTCAAAATCGAGACAGCTTCTTGCTGAAGTAAACGGACGAACAAATGTATCTGCTACATAAACATGTTCGGGGTGTATTGCATAACCTTTAAGCGCTTCTTCGCTTTCAAAGGTGGAATCCAGCATAACTTCCGCGTTGGATGAGGGTAGGGAGGTTGTCTGAACTTTAATCTCTGTAAGCCCGGGGATTTTACCCATAAGACCTTCAAGCCTCTCTTTTATATCGGCCTTGATTTTTTCTTTTTCTTCCATTGAAAATTCATCTTTAAGATTCCAAAGAATAATGTGTTTTACCATATGTATCAACTCCTTTTTTATAATTATATCACAGTTTATATGGATTTGTAAATAATGTTGAAAAAATGCCTTTTTTGTCGATGGTAAAAATTTTACTTGATTGATATGTTATATTTTGATATAATCAATTTATAGAAACAAAAAGGAGGCGTTTACTTTGAAAAAAATTATTTGCAAAGTAGAATACGATACAGATGTATCTGAAATTGTTTTTAAAAATACTTTTGGACAGATTGGCGATCCTGCAGGTTACGAAGAAACACTCTATAAGACTCCCGATGGTAAATTTTTCCTGTACACAAATGGTGGGGAAGAATCCCCTTATACCGCCGAAGCAATTTCCAGAATGTCTGCAAAAAAGGCCGAAGAATGGTTATCTGAACATAAATAAACAAAGTTGCAAACGGCTGTTGGCATCAGAGAAAATCGGCTACTGAAAAAACATTTTAATAATTCATCAAAAAACAGGATAATACGCGAAGTATTATCCTGTTTATGTTTTTCGGTAAATCATAATCCGAATTTTATAACTATTGTTTGCTAAGATTTTTTGCTATTTTAAGTGCTCCGTATACAGGTGCTTGGCTTACAAGCTCAAAGTGGCATGTGTATTTGGAGTTTATGTGTTT
>JAEIGA010012156.1_pt1 | contig 13063 bp, 15 predicted proteins | sample 9270691 | NCBI WGS metagenome assembly JAEIGA01 (sample SAMN17057246, study PRJNA624740) | gut metagenome | biome: biome; isolation source: fecal sample | host: Bos grunniens | place: China: Xizang | collected 2019 | reverse complement strand
GACACCTTGTTCGGTATTTTTTGCAACCTTGTTTTGTCGGCTTATGCAGCCTTGGTCATCAGTATTGTTTGCCTAGTCAGAAACTTTTTGTCTTATAAGAACAAGTTGACCAAAAACATTACCTATGCCCTTTTGCTTATCAGCGTCATTGTCGGTTGGTGGGCAAATAATTTGGGAATTATCGGATGGTTAGCTATTATTGCTTCGGCAGTTTATACTATTTGTATCTATATTACCAAAAACGAACAACAAATGCGTTGGGCTTTGGTCTTAAATCAGGTCTTATGGTTTATTCACGGCGTATATATTCAAGCATATCCGTCGGCTATTGCCTGTATAGTACTAACATTTTGGACATTGTTTCAAATTTATAAAAACCGCAAAAAATATTAAAAAAAATCCCTGAGTTTTTTATAGCTTCAGGGATTTTTAACAACTGTTACAGATTTATCTTAGTACCTTTGGCACGAGCTTTACAAAGATCAAGTAAGGCCGGAGACATATTATCAGGATGAGTAAACATACATCTTATACCATTGGTGCAGCCGGACAACATAACAACCAAAAGTAACAAAGTCAGTTTTTTCATATCTTGCTTCCTAAAAATGAGTTATTTTATATTTATATTAGTATCCGTTTGTAAAAAAGCAATAAAAAAGGTCGCTTGCGCGACCTTTTTTATTGAAGTTTTGTTTTATTAGCTCAGAGATTGGATTAACTCAAACATCTCCGGTTGCAACCCATCTACAGCCTTAAGAGAGTTCGTTAGCAACTTTTTGCGAATGATAATTTCTCTCAGATTCTGCGATATTTCTCTGTTCTCGCCTAATATCGCTTCGATCTTAGCAATCGGAAATCCTCGCTCTATCAGAGCAATTATTTCGCTGTCTTGCAGATGCCCCCCTTTAGCAACATACTGGATAGCTTGATCGGCATTCAGTAGTTTAACTGCTTCTTTACAAAGTTTTCCCTTTGTAATATTTCTACCGGATTTTACATCCAGATAGTCTTGGTAGTCTCCGGATAAAACACCTTTTACAAAACGCACCATAACCTCGTGCGAATCATTTGGGGTGTTAATCAACAGCTGCCTTAAATGAGAGATATCCAATGCCTTGGCAAATATCAGCGCTCTAATGATCCCTTCACATTTGTTGTTTTTTTCTAACAAATTGAGAAGATCTACAACATTTCGGTTGAATCTTTCGAAGAAGCACCACCCACTGAAATGTTTTATCAGAAGATCTTGAACTTTTTCCAAAATCTCTGTATTGTTCATACAAAGATTTGCGGCTATGTCCAGTCGGCTGACTACTGCGAGGAAGCAAAGTTCTCCATTCATCTTGCTAATGATGAATGTGGCGGCTTCATCGCAAAAATACGGAATATTTTTATTCCATAGGGACTTAATATTCCTGTTTAATAAAGTATTGACATTTTTTAGCTGTTCATTAGATAGATAGCTTAATGACTTAGCAGCTATTTCGCCGTATGGCTTTTTTTCAATACCATATTTCTCAGAACTCAGCATTAGATTGAGGAACTCTCCGCTTTGATTCTCAATAGCTCTATACAGTGTCTCTTTGAAATTTGGAATTTCTGCGTGAACGATCAAGTCTTTCAGCCCCAAATAACCCATGAGCTGAGGATACTCACGCAAATAAACACTTTGCACAGGCACATTATTGATATCTGCAGGATGTTTTTTCAGCATCCATAGGATTTGTTCTTCCGGCAGTTTTCCGGCGTGTGCATCGCTTCTGAACTTGCGGTTGAGCCATTGAATAATTTTGGGCTCATTTTCAAAGCATACTTCACAATCGATGAATCTTTTCTTACCGAGCACACAGTAACGAAACCAGCACTCTACCCCCTCAAGGGCTCTCCAAATTTTTTTGATGAAATTTAGTTTTTCCATAAATCTGTTGTTTTTTGAGTTGTTTTTTATTTTTGAGGCTATCTTTATATAGCTCATATTTTTATTTTTTCGTATGCCATAAAATACAGAAAATCAACAATCAAAAAACATGATTATCAAAACTCCATAACAAAATAACTAGGCATATCTATACAATTTGAATGGCTTTAATATATCATTTTTGTATATTTTGTCAATACGGATTATAAAGGAATATATTATATTAAATCAAAGAATTAGATACTTACCTTTTTTTATACCAAAAAATTATAACCAACAACGCCGAAACAACCGCGCCGGTTATGACAGACCAGTTAAGCGGAAGACGAAAACCTATTCTGTCATACATGATATAGGTAATGCAAACCGAAGTTATAAAACCGGCAGGTATAAGTGTGATTAAATAGTTTTTGCCTTTTTGATACAAATAAAATGACGCCATCCACAATGTTATGGAGGCAAGGCATTGATTAGCCCAACCGAAATAAGTCCAAATGGTAGTCAAATCAAAAAAGCTCATGGCTATACCGCCGGATAATACCAACACACTGATAATAAGGCGCTTGGTAAGTGAGTGGTTGTTTTTTAATAAATAGTCACCGATGGTCAAGCGAGCTGAACGAAAGGCTGTGTCACCGGAAGTAATCGAAAGCAATACCACCGAAATTACTGCCAAAATCCCCCCTATTTCACCGAGATAACCTTTTGCTACATCGGAGACAATGCCTCCGGGGCCGTCTTGAGTAATCACCTGATGCATAGAGGTACTATCGCCATAAAATGCCATACCTAAAGTTGCCCACACCAAAGCAACAAAGCCTTCGGTTATCATAGCCCCATAAAAGATATGGCGCCCGTTTTTCTCATTTTGCAAACAGCGTGACATCAAAGGCGATTGTGTAGCGTGAAAACCGCTCAAAGCACCGCAAGCAATAGTTACAAACATCAACGGAAATATCGGTAAGGACTTGGGGTGTTGATTCGTAAACATTGAGGCTGAATAAAAATCAGCACCGGTTATAAATAAGACAATCAGCAAAGCAATCGTAACAAATATGAGCAAACCGGCAAAAAGCGGATAAAAACGGCCGATTATCTTGTCAATGGGTAGTAAGGTGGCTAAAAAGTAGTAAGTAAATATGGCGACAATCCACCAAATGAAATCAGTTGAGGACAAATTTGCTAACATTTGCGCCGGCGACATGGCAAATACCGAACCTAATAACAACAAGAAAAACACCATAAATACCAAAAACAGATTTTTTGTTTTGGAGCCCATATATTTTTCGACCAAAGGTACAAGAGATTTGCCGTCTTCTCGAACAGAAATCATACCTGACATATAATCATGAACACCGCCGGCAAAAATTGAACCGATAACAATCCAAAACAGGGCAACAGGTCCGTACAAAGCACCTAAAATAGCTCCAAACACAGGACCTAGTCCGGCAATATTTAAAAATTGAATTAAAAACACTCGCCAATTGGGTAAAACCATAAAGTCGACATTGTCACATTTGGCAATTGCCGGCGTGATATTTTGCGAATCGGCACCAAAAACCTTTTCAACCACTTTGCTATATAAGAAGTATCCTAATAACAACGAAACGCAAGCAATTAAAAATATCAGCATTTTATCGGCTCCTGTTTATTTATATATGTTTGAGATTAGTTTTTTGAATGGAAATAGTCAAATTAAATATTTTATTAAAACATATAAAGAAGGTCGTGTCTTGATGACACGACCTTCTTTATTAGATTGGATTTAGGATCTTATTGCTTGTTCAGCAATTCATCCACTTTCTTTCTCAGTTCCTCAGGAAGCTTTTTCAGAAGCTTCTGACTGATCCCATGCTTTTCAGCAATGAATTTCACAAACTCGCCGGCTTTCTCCTCCACATCAAAGGCCTCTAATAGGGCCTTGATTTTACCGTTGTCAGGGCTCTCTTTCAAGAGATATAGCATATCTCTTTTGAGATAGCCTGTTGAGGCTATCATAATCAATACCTCTTTGTCAAAGCGACAAAGGATATCGAATTTTGTACTCCAGCCGCAGTGAGGAAGTACCGCACACATGGTGCTACTATTTAACCCATGTGTGAGGTAGTTTGCCTTTTGGGCAATCAAGCAAAAAGCCTCCATTTTGCCTTCTCTCTCAGCTATTTGGAATAGCTGATTAAGGGAAGCCGCATCAATCCATTGTCCGCTATAGACTTCCGGACAATCTAAAGTTCTCTTCAAAAAAGCTCCATTATTTCGGAGTTTCTTACCCCTACTATCGTTGATTACCTCAACGACATCATTCTCATCCATGCATGGAATGACCTCTTCCCATAGGGGAGACTTCATGGTCCATAAGTCTCTGGCCTTTAGCCACTCGATTTGAGAACGAGTGCAGGCATAATCTATGCTTCTTTCCTGAAGCATTTCTACGATGTCATTGTGAAGCACCGACAGATAAATATTGTCGTGAAACTTCGCATTAAATCTGGTATATTTACCAGACATGAGACTAACCAACCACAATATTGGGAACAATGTTGTGTTGATGATAACGGCCGGTATCATGATAAGTACCAGCAATAAGACCTCTACGATCTCTGAGATCTCTAATCTTTTCTTCTTCATAACTGATTGTTATTAATTACCCCGTGCTTCTCGGAGCGGTGACTAAAATGTTAATAAATCTATTAGCAGCATTGTGAAGCAGCAACACCATTGTGAAGCACAAACACTGCATCTACTTATCAGACTTTCCACTTGTCATCACCATAAAAAATCAGATATGAAAAAAATCAATCCAATCAAGCGACAATAATACAGAATTATCCATAAGTAAACATTGCCATTATATCATTTTTTAGATATCGAGTCAATCTATATATTATTTCAAACAAAATGCTTTATTTTGTTTATATTTTTGTTATGTTATAAGTGTTGTTTTGAAGCGGAAAATGAGAGAATTTATGAAAAATTTGATTTTAATAGATAATCCGTATTTTATTGTCGATATGATGTATGCAAGGTCTGACAACATTGTCGGGCGCGATGTATATAATGAAATAGGTTTCGGCAATAAGGCGTATGTTCACAAAGATTTGTGGAGTGCTTTGTTAAAAATTGTGCCATTGTTAGAAAAAAACAACCTAAAGATGCGTATTTGCGATGCCTATCGTCCGCCGCTTGCTCATCAAAAATTGCTCGAGGTTGTGCCGACCGGACTTTTTGCCCAAACGCCGGAAAAGTCGAATCATTGCCACGGTACGGCTATTGATGTTTGTTTATGTGATAAAAATGGCAATAACCTGTGTTATCCTACACAAATCGATGCTTATGAGCAATGTTTTCAAGAGCAGCTTTGTCGAGGCGAATTTGAAAAATTTGCCCAACACTTGCTTAGAGCTCGTCATGATTATATGGAAGCCGATACAAAAGAAATTGAGAACCGGCAAATATTGAGATGTCTGATGGAAAACGTCGGATTTGAGCCAATTGACCACGAATGGTGGCACTATAACTTAGTAAATTGGCAAAATTATCCTTTGATAGATTGGAAAGCATAAAAGAAGAGGTCCGGCTTTGCGCCAAGACCTCCTTAATGCTAATATTTGGATGCACATCCCAATGCTATGGATATTGCTCCAAAGCAAACTAATACCAAGCCACACAGCTTCCATATCCTTAGAAAGTTAGCCTCTCTCGATGATGAAAGTCGCCAAACGGCGTATTTCTCGCCGTTATGGTCGGTGGTCTCTTCTGTTATTTTTACATAACAGGGAGTATTATACTCCACTTGAGAGCGAGAGTGGTCATCCAGAATGATGAACAATTTGTCATCACACTTGGAATATCCATATAACAGCCTCCCGTCTTTCATACGTAGAGCATCGCTGCCATCCAGATATTTTACATAAACCGCTTCTTTCTCCGAAATTGCGTCCACAGGCTCAATTTTAGAAAATTGCGCCTCATAAATAACTGCTACAATAGACATCATAGCACCAACGGCTGCAAGTAGTAGCCCGAAAAAAAATTGTCGCATACTCTTTATTGTTTAATTTGTTAATAAATCTATTTTAATTTTTAGCAATAACTCATTATACCACATTTTTCTACCTCAAGCAAACAAAAAAATGGCGATTGATTGATTTTGGAAATTTTTTGTCAAATATGTTGACAGGAGGTAAAAAAAATGATACATTTTCTGCATTAAACATTATACATAATCTTTTAATACTAACAAATTATGACGAAAGTTTCTAGAAGTACTGAGGTGAAGACCTTAGTAGATGCCATCAACAAAGAAGTTGTCGATATGGCAAAGATAAACTCTCTGAGAGAGTATGTAAAATCACTAAAGCTTAAAGGCAACGCCAAAGAAAGTGCAGAAATTAGCCTGAGCACACTTCCTCAGGCAATACTTCCTCACGAAGCGAGGGTTAAAATGAATGCCATAGGGTTTACCCTGTGGCGGTTTGAAGTTCTTGCAAAAGCTTGCCCATCGGCAAGATTGAAAAAAGAAATGATCGAGATTAAAGAACTTTTCTTCAGCCTCGCTGATTTCTCACAGCGAACAAAGTTCGAGAAGATCTTAGCAAGCTTTTGAGCCTTAAAAAACAAACTTGATGAGTGTCACTAATGTGGCACTCTTTTTTTGTTTAAAAATAAATGATTTTTTATTGCATTTTGTATGTTGACAAAATTTTCCAAAAATGGTATATTCTGTTTATCAACTACTATATATATGAGAATTATTGTTAAGCGGATGTCATAATTTTATTATTGATTCCTGAAATTTAAACAATAGCTCTTTGAGGACAAGGTGGTTGAAAAAACACATTAATTGTTTAACTTAAAATCAATCAAACTTATGGCAACAACAAAAAGAACCGGCAACAACAAAGTTGCATCGATCATGAAAGAAGCTAAAGCCTTCTTTCAAGCAGCAAATCATCAAGACCCTAATCAGCTGTCGTCATTGATACGCGATCTAGAAGAGAAAAGAGACATTTTAATAGGATCCGAGATCGATGTTCAAGATCAAATCGGAGACTTGAATAAAATGATCCATAACCTAGAGACGAAAAGGGGACACACAAGGAACGCAAAAAGACTCATGTCGGCATGTGAGTTCATCCTGTGGAAAGCTAATGTGCTTAAAAGCAGAGGTGAGAATCTCATACTTTCAAAAAGAGAAAAGCTTTGTTTTAAAAAGGAGGCTACTGACTTACAAATGTCAACTCTGACACTTTATGGTGTCGAATTGTAAAAAAAATATTTTTTTTAGAGTGTCATTAATGTGGCACTCTTTTTTTTATTTTTACAATGTTGACAAAATTTTCCAAAAATAGTATAATCGCTTCATAAAAAAAATTACGATGTCTAACATTAATAAATTAAAAGAACTATGGCAAAAGAAAAAAGCTATGAGGGTAACTATTTTGAAAAACCCGGAATGGACGCCATGAAACTGTGGCTGTCACAATTAGGAATAAACAACCTAAAAACCAACAAAAGTCAGAAAAAAATTGACCGACTATGGCAGATGATAAATAATCATCATGCAAGTATGTATGGAACAGGCTCTTCTGATGATGATATCAAATATGCAGAGTATTTGAAATCTCAATTAACACCATCAAAGAGATTTCAATCAGGAATCCCTGTTGATCTTACAGAAATAAAACTGTGGCTGGCGGAATTGGCTATTTGCGAATTTAAGGAATGCGCAAACATTTCTGCTGCTAAGGAAAAGGCCAAAAGGTTGATGTTTTGGTTAGAGATGTCAAAAGACCTTATCAAAACAAGACACCTTGAATTTTTAGGTAAGTACACGAGTATCGTTTCTCAACTTACCAGGTTTGCAGGTTAAATCGAAAAAATTTGGAAGCACCTTAAAATAGGTGCTTCTTTACATCAACAATTTAAAAACAAAAAAAATGAAGAAAAATTATTCCGGCAGCACACCGTTGCAAATTATCAGCTTTAGGCTGTGGGTAATGAATTTGGCAGTTCATCAAAGAATCAAAAAACAACAAAACATCTCTAAAGAATGTGTGCAATTAGCAATATGTCTTGAGGACTTTGTTGTCTCTCTAAAAAGACAACATCTGTATGATGAAGCTATTAAAGCTGAAAAGCTTTTAGAGGAGTTGCCCAAAAAAGAAAAGAAAGAGTTGATACCGAGTTATATCGGCCCCATTCAACTTAAATCATGGTTGATAGATGTTGCTTTGGACGAACTAAGAATACATCCAAATCAGAAGAAGACAAAAACTTTAATTGATTGGATGAATATATCCAAAACAACTCTGACCATGAACAGTAGCAAAACCCATATCAAGTATATGGAACAAATTAACGAGGCAGAAATGCTTCTTAATATGTAAATAAATGAGACCTGTTTTAGCTAATAGCTGGAACAGGTCTTGTTGTTTTTATCGCAAGCAAAATTTATATTCCCAATAGTGACTTGGCAAAATCTTTGGCATTAAACTCCAGCAAATCGTCAATTTGTTCACCAACACCGACAAAATATATATCAACCGGCGATTCTTTGGCTATGGCCACTAGTATTCCGCCTTTGGCAGTGCCATCAAGTTTATTTACAATCAGACCGTTAACCGAAGCAATCTCTTTGAAAATTTTAACTTGATCGAGGGCATTTTGGCCGGTGGTAGCATCAATACATAACAAAGTGTGATGAGGAGCTGCGGGTATTATTTTTTTGATAACACGCACGATTTTTTTTAATTCTTCGGTCAAATTAGCCTTGTTTTGCAAACGACCGGCTGTATCAATGAATACGATGTCATCACCCTGCTTGATTGCCTCTGCCAATCCGTCGTAACACAGCCCTGCAGAATCGCAACCGGGTTCTCCGCTATATACTCTGACTTGATTGCGCTCACCCCAAACTTTTAATTGTTCTACAGCGGCAGCTCGAAATGTATCACCGGCAATGAGAGATATTTTTTTACCTTTTAATTTATGAGCAAGTTTGCCAATGGTAGTGGTTTTGCCGGCTCCGTTTACACCAACCATCAAAATTACATGGGGTTTGGCTGTGGTAACAGCAAAATTTCTTTCACAAGGTTGTAATATATGCTCAATTTCTTCGGATAATGCTTGTTTTATCTCTATATCGTCAGCGTCTTTATTCATTTTTTTTGCGGCAAAGTTTTTGATAATCTCAGATGTTGCCGCATAGCCGATATCCGAAGTCAATAACAGTTCTTCCAGTTCATCCAAAGTATCGGAATCTATTTTGCGTTTGGTAAAAATATCAGTTAAGCCGGTAGAAATTTTATCTGATGATTTTTTTAAACCTGATTTTATTTTTTCAAACCAATTAGCCATTTATTTCTTCTCCTTCTTGGCGCAAAATATTTGCTCTTCTTCGTCTTTCTTCGACAGGAACTTGAGGCATTAAGGCTGCCGGTGTTCCCGCTCGCTCGGAATATGGAAAAACATGAAGCTTTGTGATACCTGCTTCTTTTACTAACTTTACGGTGTTTAAAAATTGTTCTTCGGTTTCGGTCGGGAAGCCGCATATAAAGTCAGAACCAAAAGTAGCCTCGGGACGAACTTGTCTTATCTTGTTACACAAATTGATAACATCTTCTCTACTATGACGGCGTTTCATACGCTTTAACACCATATTATCGCCCGATTGAATCGAAAAATGAAAATGAGAATCGATGTTTTTGTAATCTCTAACCAAGCCGATAAATTCATCATCAATCGCCGCCGGATCAAGTGAACCGAATTGAAGCGAAGGAAGTTTGGGAAATGTTTGCAATATCTTTTTGACCAAACCGCTAAATGACGGAGTATAAGAACAAGCATCAACACCGGTTAAGCATATTTGCTTAAAACCTTGCACCAATAATTCTTTTATTTGATTTAATACTTCTGCTTCGGGAACCGAGCGATTATTGCCACGGGCATACGGAATAATACAATAAGTACAACGATGATTGCAGCCTTGTTGTATCTGAACAAAAGCTTTTTGTCTGCCCTCGAATCCGGTAATTACAAAATCATCATGACCGTCATAGGTAAAAATATCTCCGCAAATAGTTTTTTCACGCAAATCCTGAGCTAAAATCTTTTCAATTTCTGTTTTTTCTCTATTTCCCAAAACCAAATCAACCTCGGGCATTTCGGCAAATTTTGCAGGATTTATTTGTGCGGCGCAACCGGTCACAATTATTTTGGCTTCAGGATTTTCTTTACGCAATTTACGGACGGTTTGACGACATTGACGCTCAGCCTCGCCTGTGACGGCACAAGTATTTACAACCACCACATTGTCCAAATGTGCCAGTTTTTCTTTTATTACTTCTGATTCATAGGTGTTTATTCGACACCCTAAAGTTACCACTTTTACCATATCGTTTATTTTTTTGTTTTGCTTTTTTTGAGTAATATAAGCATAAATGACTGCTCGCGCAAGTCAAAAAATCCGGTCTAATTATAATTTTGTTAATCTTTCGGATATATAATGAGAGTAAATAAGTTATATATAGGGAGTATACACCATGAAACTACATAAAATTTTAGCTGTTTTTGCTTGTGGCAGTCTTTTTGTCTCTAATGCGCAAGCTAATGAAGATTTTGCTTCGCCTTTGTATGTACCCAACGACTTGGAAACATTATCAACGACATCCGTGGCCTATGAAAGAACAAATCTTGATGGTGCCGGTGCTAAAGAAGATTTTATCTTGAGAGAAACCGCGTTGGTCGGTTTCGGTCAAGAAACGGCCGTTATGGCTTCTATCGGTAATCGCTTTAATTTGGAAGGTGTTACCAATGAGGATTACAATAATGAACACAACTTTGATTATGAACTGGGCTTGGTAAAAAATTGGCGCACAAATGGTGGTTTTATCTTACAAACAGGTGCTTCTTATTATACTTATAATCCTCGCAGTTGGTATGGCCGCAGTGCACAAGCAAAAGAAAAAATCAGAGAAGATAAAGGTAATACTCGTTGGTATAAAGAAGCCAGAGCCGAAGTAAAAGCAGCTTATGAAATGGAGGATGGCTTGCTTCCTTACGCAAGTTTGGGTGTTGATGCTAATTTGGACGATGCCGATAGAGATTTTTATTATAATGCTTTTGCCGGTGTTCACAAATTGGAAAACAACTTTGCTTATGGCGGCGGTTTAAGATATGAGTTTGAAACCTCTGCTGACAGAAACAGAACATTAAGTGCCGAGGTTAATGCTGATTATTATGTCAGCGACAATGTATCGGTAGGCGGTCTGATTGATTATCGTATGGCCGGCGATGAGGAACCAAAACTTGATTCCAGATATAGCGCCGAAGCAAGATTGAAAATTTTGTTTTAGTAAACTCTAAAGCCCTTTGCAAAACAAAGGGCTTTTATTTTATATCATCGCAAGAGCTGTTTCAGACAATTGCTTCATCTTCTCGACACTCTTCTTCAGAGCTGATGTTTCTTTTTCATCGAGTTTGGGATATAAAACATTATGCACACCTCTTTTGCCGATAATAGTAGGCATTGAAACAGATACATCTTTAATTCCTAAAATTTCTTTGTGATGAGTCGAAACGGTCAAAATAGCATATTCGTTAGTGGTTATGGCTTGGCATATACGGCACAACCCACCGGCAATTCCGTAAAATGTTGCACCTTTACCATCAATTATTTTATAGGCTGCGTTTCTGACATCGTCATCAATGCGTTTTTTGACCTCGTCAGTCAGAGGCTTGTTTAGGTCCAAAGCCAGTTCGTGAAGTGGTATTGTGCCACCATCACCGTTTGACCAACACAAAACTTCGCTATCTCCATGTTCGCCTAAAACATTGGCATGAATAGATTTTGGCGAGACGCCAAGATGATAGCCTAAGTCTGTACGAAAACGCGCAGTATCCAAAATCGTTCCGCTTCCGATTACACGAGTAACGGGAAAGCCTGATAATTTTAAGGTCACTTCGGTCATTATATCAACGGGATTGGTCGCAATAACCAAGGTCGATGTTGGTGCATTTTCAACAACTTTGGGAATAATATTTGCAAATATTTTAACATTGCGCTCAAGTAAATCTGTTCTGGTTTCGCCTTTTTTTTGATTGGCTCCGGCCGTAATAATAACCACTTCACAACCGCATAAATCTTCAAAATCACCGGATTTTACTTTGTTTGCATAGGCAAAAGGAGCAGCGTGAGCAATATCGGTTGCTTCGGCATAAGACTTTTTTGCATCAATATCAACCAAAGTTATTTTTCTGGCAACACCTCGCATAATCAAAGCAAAGGCTGTGGCCGCACCGACAGAACCGGCGCCGACTATTCCTACTTTCATATTACACCCCTTGTATTGTTTGTCCTAATGTTATATTTAGGAATCAAATTTAAAAAAAACAACCCCTTGTATCATGAGGTACAAGGGGTTGGTGTCTTTTAGTTGCTCTTTTTTACTATTCTACAACTGTTTCACCTTCATCAGCTGTTGCAGAAGGATTTTCTTCAACAACTTCTTCAGCAACAACAGCTGCTTCAGCTGTAGCTTCTGCCGGCGCTTCAGCTGTTGTCTCTGCTGTCGGTTCAATATCAACAACTACTGCGTCTTCAGCTAAAGGAGCGACCTCGGCAACTGTTTCTTCAACAGCTACAGGAGCTTCGGCAACGGTCGGGGTTTCATTTGTTGAAACAAAATTGTCTTTTAACAACATAGACAATACCAACAAAATTGCTAATACCACAACAATGTAAATAACTTTTTTCATTTTTATCTCCTTAAAATATACATATGCACTATATTAAATTTAAGAATTATATGTTTTATTGTCAACAGCATTTGAAATTTATCAAACATATTTTATATTATGAGTGCCTTTGTTGATAAGATTGATATTTTACAGTAAAAACAATTGATTAAGCATTGTAAAATACAGAAATTGTGTGTTTTTTTTAAAAAATGCTTGCTAAATTAAATAAAATAGTGCTAACTAGCTTGTGAACAACCTTTTAAGAAAGGTTTGGTTAATTGTTTTAATTTTTTTGAGGTTTATAATATGACTGATACAGCAAATCGCGTTAAGAAAATCGTTGCAGAGCATCTTGGCGTAGAAGAATCTAAAGTTACAGAAACTGCCAGCTTTATTGACGATTTG
>JAEIGA010012155.1_pt1 | contig 13064 bp, 6 predicted proteins | sample 9270691 | NCBI WGS metagenome assembly JAEIGA01 (sample SAMN17057246, study PRJNA624740) | gut metagenome | biome: biome; isolation source: fecal sample | host: Bos grunniens | place: China: Xizang | collected 2019 | reverse complement strand
TTTGTACACTATAAAACTTATTATTTATTATGAATTAAAAGAGAGTTCTTATGACGTAGAAGTTGAGTTGGATAAAAGAGAAATAGTTTTAAATGATCCTAATAAACAAAGCATTAATTTAAAAGTTCATTTAAAGAATACTGGAGAATTACCTGTTGTAGATAAAAATGTATATGTGGCATCATCAAATGAAATCGATATCACAAATAAGACATCTTCTAACTTTGATTTAGATGTAGGAGAAGAGTTTACAATAGGAGAATTAAATCAAGATAAGATTACTATAACTCCAAAAAAATATACTCATCTAAATTTAAAAGTAAATGATATTATTGAAAAAAGTATTCCTCAAAGTGTAGGAAAATTTGTATTCCATTATAAAACAAATAATGAAGGAAAAATATCTATATATAAAAACAACACTTTGATTGAAACAATAGATGTTTATAACAGTCATTGGAAAAAATATGAACATAGAATATATAATATAGTGGATGAAAATAACATTGAAAGTCAACAAAATGATTTATTTAGAATCGAAGTTATCGAAGGAGAAATTTTATTAAAAAAATCCTCAGAATGGCTTTCAATTCAAAATATAGAAACCATTCAAGAAGTTAAAACTGGAATTTACGATATTGTTGTATTCTGTGATGATAAAATTGTGAAAAATGAAATTGTAGTTAGAGAAGGATTAGAGGAAGTATAATGTTATTAAATGATGAAGGTAAAAAGGAACTCTTAAATACAAAATTTCATAGATATTTTGATTTAGAGTTGAACGAAATAAATATTAATGAAGATAATATTAATCAATTTGTAAACTTAACAATAAAATTAGATACCATTTTAAATTTTTGTTCTGAAAATGATATCAGTACAAATATTTTTAACGACAATTTTAATAATATTATCTTTACTCCGTCAAATTCTCAAGATATTTATTCTTATGAGCTTTATAAAAATATATTTTATATTCGTATGAATCCGTTTTCTAAAGAAATTCGAATGCATATTACTCCAAAAATTTACGATGCGTCAAATACATCGAATAATCCAGTTTTGTTTTTTAGAGATAGTCAGATCTTTAAAACAGAATCTCATCCAAATGAAACCTTTATAAAAGCAACTGATTTTTATGATAGAGATAGTACTCAAGATGATAAAGTTAATTTAAATTGGTTGAAAAGTACTGTGGATAAAAATAATTCAAATGTTACTGATAAAGCAGGAGCTTACCTTTTTAATATTAAAGATAAGACTGTTGGTATGCAGAACATTCAAATTAATACTGGGTATTACTATAACAATTCAAATCCAACTGATGAATTCAATCATTATATAGGAATAATAGATGAAACTAATTTCGGAAAAGATGATGAATTGATAGAAGAAAGTGTAACATTAGTAAATAGAGTTTCAACCCCTGATTCATCAACATTTAAAGATGATATTATAAAACTAAGTATAGATGCTTATAAAAATATGAAAAACGCAGAATATTCTTTATCTAACAATCCTGGAGATGAAAGAGATTCTGATGATGTAGACATAGAGAAAAACAAAGAATATGAGAAAGTATTAAAGTATTTTGGTGACTCCTTATATGTATTTACAGATGAAAATTACGGCTCAAAACAAATATTATCTGGTCAATGGAAAGAAGAAGAGGAAGAAGATGAAGAAGAGGTAGAAGAGGGAGATTTAGCAGATTCAACGAGGTAAGAAAATGGCTACTGAAAAGGCGATTATAAGAGCTAATACTATTAAAGATGATAAAGCGAACCAAGTTGTTCCAGAATATACAAAATGGTGTAATAATACCAGCGCATGTATGTATAAAGATAAGAAGAGAAAATATCACGGTTGGCTAAATTTAGATAACTTGTCCAAGAAAAACAAAGTAGCTCAATGCGGTTGGGACGATGGAAATTGTAATCATTCAACTCATTATGGTATTGGAGGTTATCACAATGTCTGTCCAATCGCGGGAATTAACGGAGATTATGTATGGCCAGCACGAGTAATGTTTTCTAATTTTGATTTTAAGAAAAATAAAATTACAAGTCATTCAAATGTAAAATCAATCACTGTTTCTTTTGAGAACAGAATGGTTGCAATTGACACGGGAACTGGAAAAAAATATGATAATTTTGGACCTACATTTCATGCTAATAAAAATGATTGGGCAACAAAAATATACTTCATGAAAGATAATTCCGTTGTATCAAAAGTAAAAGAGAAAAATACGAATCCTGTTTTATCTAAAACAAAATTTGAAAAACATAGTTATAAATTTAAAGGTTTTTCCATTGATGATATTCTTGATGAAAAATTTAAATTAGTAATGGAATATAATCATAATTTTAATACTAATCCTGGTATTATTTACCTAAGGAATGTCTATATTGAGGTTGAATTTGATAATGCTAAAATTTTTATTAAAGGTTCTCGGAACGGAAAGAAGATCTATACTGGAACAGAAACAAATTGTAAAACAACTCTTCAACATACTATAACTGCTGGTTATAAGAATGATAAAAAAGTTATTCCTCCAAGTGAAGCTCCAGAAATATTAGGATCTAAAATTCAATGTATTAAGGCTCCAAAAAATGTTAAAGTAACGAAACTATCTTCAGATAACGAAAAAACAGTTTTTAAAATAGAAGATAATAGTTTGATTAAAGGAGATAAAAAGATTGTATATAATATTTCCAATCATAAAAAATATAGTACAACTCTCGAATATACTGCTGTTGTAAGAAAGAAACCTACTTATAAACTTACAAGAGTATATAAGTCAAATGAAGACTTTGATTCAAAAAAACCTTATATAATTTTCAAAAATGGTTGCGCCTCAAAAATATATATTTATGTAGATAGCGTAACATCTACCCCAATAACATTAAATGTTGCAAATCAAAATGATCCAGATAATCTGTTAAACGAAACCGAGATAGAAAAATTCCATTCTAATATTAAAAAATTAGATTGCGGAGTACATACTCTTTATATGCAAAGAGGAGATGAAACTATTGAGGAGGCTCAAAAATTATCTGCTCAAATAAAAATAAAAAATATGAATTTTCAATTTAAATTTTCTAAAAGCAATGGTGAAACTGGAGATAAATTAAAATTTGAAAGTTCTTATGACTCTCCAGATGAAACAATAATAATAGAAAGAATTGATAATGAACCAATAGCAGAAATTCCCGAAGTAAAAATTGTAGATGAAACAAATCCTTCATCAGATCCAGTCATAGCGAAAAAAGTAAAAAAAGGAGATAAAATTTCTCATATAATAAGTAAAAAATATGATGGAAAATTCTTTATAACATTATCTTTCCCATCTATATGTTCAAAAAATATTACTCAATTAATTAAAATAGAGGATCCAGCTCATACTCAAAGTCACGACACCCTTTTTGTCAGAGGAGAAGATGGAACAGGATTTAATACAAAATATCTTGTTGTATGGGAAGGAGATAATATTAAAGAAAAAGTCTCCATCGATCCAGATTCAATTACTTTTTATGACCCATTGGATAAAATAGCTATATGTAGTGATTCTGCATCAGGTGGTTTATTTAAAACTGGATTTGTAAAATTAAATGTAAGAAATAAATCTAATGAAGCATTAGAAGATGTAGATATTGAATTGAATGTTTTAGAGGAAGATGACAACGGAAATAAAGTTGTAACTACAAAAGAATGGGTAGATCCAGAAGGAATATTTAATAAATTTTACGATATGTTTTATCAGTATAACGCAGGAATACAAGAAAACGTTTCAATTTTAAATTTAACAACAGATAATGATTTAGTTGACGAAGAAAATGTTTATCTCTCTATTAACAAAATAGATGCTAACGAAAACATATCAATGCTTTTGCCTTTTAAAAGTGTTGTTGAAAAAACAGTTTATTTACAGTATCTGATTTTTGAAGAAAAGATGAAAATCAATAGTATCTTAGATTGTGAGCAAAGTATTTTTACATCTGACAACGATACAATTGAAATTAATATATGCGATTCAATGTTAACAGATCTGGAAATAACTGGTAATACGGATCTATTAATATTAGATCCAAATTATAGCTGCCCTGATGAATGTTATACAACAAAAGATACTGTATCTGGAGAACCAGTTTCAGATAAAAAAACTGGTGGTATTACATATAAAATAACTAATATCGATACGAATGATTTTGCAATTGGAGAAGATATTCAAATAGTAAAAACAATTATTAAAAATAGTCAAGAATTAACCCCATATGGTTATATATCTGAAGGAAAATATTACTCTCTTTTAGATAACAATGGAGATTACATATCAGTAACAGAAGATAGACCGATTTTTGATTCGAATGGAAATCCAATGTATGAACAAATATTAGATGAAAACGATATTCCTCAAAATGATTCAACAAAGCCTTTATTGAAACCAAATAAATTAGTCTTGAAACATAGTGAGAACCTTGTTCAAAAAAATATGAATCAGCAAAATATTTTTTGTGTTGTACAGTTCCCAAATGACGTCACTCCTTTGACATATCGAATTCAAACAAATTTAGAAGGTATGGCGGAATTCTTTATTCCTATTCCAGATACCATCGATACAGGCTATACTATAACAGAATTGTTAACAGATATATTATACTTTGAATTTAAAGAACAAGATGAATATAATTATTCTATTTTAACTAAAAAGAGTTCTTTTGTTGCTCCTAATCAAACGGCAAAAAAAGTATTTAAAAACGATACTTTCCTAGAGTATACAGATAGTTATAAAAAATATAAGCCAGGAGAAGTTGCCTATATACCTGTTCACCTAACAACAAAAATAAATATGATTGAAAATTATTTTGAATTCTATCCAGAATTGGATGAGGAAGGTAGCTCTGATGAGGTAACAATAATGTATCAGGTTTGTAATATACAAGATAATGAAGGTATATTTAAAACAAAATTCAAAACTGATGATAAACTTTTAATAGAAAATGAAGTAGAAAAAGATATTTACTGCGGAATACCAACATCCATTAATCTTAAAACAAGAATAGAAAAAGACATTGTTGAATTCAGTAATTTAAATATCTTATATATAAGTGTTGAAAACCAAATAAAACATAACAAAGATGTTAAAATCCGAATTAATTTAGGTAAAGATATATCTGAAAGATATCTTGGAAAATATGATTTCTTCGATATTAATATAGAGGAAGGAGATTATTCAATTGAAGAAGTCGATGGAAATATTTTTGTTTACTGGCTAATAGGTGAAATGAATCCATTTGAACAGCAAAAAGCAATTATAAAAATTAAAGCGTCAGATGTCGGTTTATCTAAAATAAAAATAAAAGCATTTGACTATTTACATATATCAGATGAAGAAGAAATCATTGTTAAACAAAGTAAATGTGAAAAATGCGAAGAAGAAACGAATTGGACTTTTAAAGATAGTGCGTGGAGCAAATTTAATGGAGAACTCTATAAACTCTTTAACGATGGAAAATGGAAAAAACCTGTAATGGTAAAAGAGAATGGAGTTTTAACACGAAAATGGGTTGAGAAACAATGAATGAAAATTATACCTCAGCAAAAAAATCCGAAATAATTAATAAAAAAAAACAATTGGTGTTTATAGTAGATCAAACAAGTGATTTTGTTTATCCAGATGAAATTTACAAATATCAAGTTTATTGTAAAAATATTTCTGGAGATATTATAGAAGATGTTAAAATTCAAGTCTACAATCCTTCGACAATAGCTATAGAAGAAGAACAATTAAATGGAATAGAAATAGGAGATTTAAATAATGGAGAAAGTAGATTGCTCTACTTAAGCTCTAGATGTGGGACTCCTGGAGAATTCGTTGTTCACTTCTTATGTTTTGGAGAAGAAAGTGAATTAAAGACAACCAGTTTAAAAATTAATTGTAGTTACAATTCTTACAATAACAAAACCATTCATAAAATACACATATATAATTTCTCCCCATACGAAGAAACCTATGAATTATCATCAGATGATTATAATGAAGACTTTACTCAATTAGAAAAAAGACAAAAATTACCTTACAAAGCAAAGGAAAATCCATTCAAAATGTCTAAAAGTCAATTAGAACAAGGCTTTATTATTGACGAATCTCAATCTTACTTAGATCAAAAAGAAACCTTATACGGAAATAGTCAGAATATCGGAAATAACACTCTTCCACCTTATAACACAGATGAACATAGCTATCAATATATTGAAAGAGAAAACTTCAATAAAGAAGCTATCGAAACATATGAAGGAGAAAACTTATTAGAAATCTTCAATAATATTAATAAACATTCAAAATTATTTAATGTATTTATCGGAACAGATGGAAAGATACATCCTGGTACAAACGAACTTTTAAATGATTTTAAACAATACGCTCCAAACGGGTTCATTCATCGTTTTGGATTGCTAAGCTCAGAAATATTTCATCATCTTGGAGTTCTGCCTGATTTTAGTTATATGAGCGATTATCTTTTTAGATGGGCTTCGAATGATACAGGATACACGTGGTTTGAGGATCAGATAAAAAAAAGTAAACCTCTTAATTTGTATCCAGTTCATGCCGATATGAAATGGGATCAAAACAAATGGGCTGGACAAGGATGGGCTGTATGGAAAACATATACAAAAGAATATCAAGATCAAATTAAAGATTCTGTAGGATATAGCCTTTTGCTTGAAAAAGTAGAGGTTTTTGAGGATATTAAGACAGCTGAAGAATATATTAAAAAAATGTATGAATTCGAAACCTCAAATGAATTCTATATAAACGATGAAAACGGAACCACTAAGATAAGAAAATATGAATATCTTATAAAAGAAATTTTTTATGACAATGGAGTTTTCTTTGTTCATATACCTGTTAGTAAGATTCCAAAAAACTTCTTTTTATTAGAAACAGAAGACATAGAGGCAATCGTTGAAAAAACAAAACCATATGGTTTAAAAGGTTTAATTAAATATGTTATTGATGTTAATTTTAATTTGAATATTAATTATACTTATCACACCGAATTACAACCAAGAGTTAAGTTAAAAATGGAAGAGGTCAAAAATAAATTAAAATATTGCGCTATTCCTTACAAATACAATGATGTTATAGAAACATTTTGTGAAATGGATGGAGAAAATAAAACCTATAAACAAAGAGAAACTCGTAAATTAACACCTGATGGTGTTGCATACTGTCATCAATTTAAACCTTTAATGAATCCAAGAATAAGCACCTATATTCCAAATCCTAAAAAATTATCTAAATTAGATTTTACACCTCTTGTAACTCGAAGAGCTTATGAATGTGTTGATAACAATAATTTAATTTATTTTAATCAAATTCAAGATTTATTATATAAAGGAAACTTTGATTCAATTTCATTTAAATTACAAAATGTTGCAACATATAATGTTAAAGCTCCAAAAGATGATGTAGATCTTTTACCAGAAACAATTTCGGCTGTTAATTACAAATTATGGATTGAAAGCTTAACTCGAAATGATGCTCATTCATATTGGTGGGATTTAAATCTCGTTCAAGGAGAAACGGAAACAGAAAATAGTTATTATATACAAGATGGAAACCAGTTGGTAGACTTTATTGAAATACCAGTTGACCATCCAAACTTAGCTAGAGAAGGAATAGAAATTGGTATTGGTTTTAAGGACTCTAAAAATAAATTACATGGAATATCATTAGAATACAAGGAAAATTTAGAATCTTTTAAAATTAGATATACAACATCCTTGAATAATAATTTTAAAGTTAAAAAAGAAGGTGTTAAAGATATAATTGGTTTGGCTTATAGATTTTCTCATGTTAAATCAAATACTCTTGCTGTCTTCTTCTTGAAAATAAAAAATGATGACAACTCTATAAGTTATCATTACTTTACACATGCAATAATTGGAAGAATGAAATCAATATTTTGCTTTATAAGAAATGATGAAGACTTCTTTGGAATAAGAAGATGGTCAAACTTAATAAGACTAGGAAGAAAAACAAATCCAATAGTAACATTTGATACTCCGAAATACAAAGAATTAAGTGTTTTTGAACCAACAAAGATTTTAAATGCAGATAACTCTTCATGGAAAAATGTTTATAAAATTGATGATAATGAGCATTCTTACGCAGAAATAAAGAACTCTTCTATTGAATATATGGAGATAGATGATATTAAAATCCATTTTGATGAGATCAAAATTCCTGATGACGCTATAGTAAAGAGTATTAATTTAGAAACAATAATTGAAACTAATACTTATAAAACAATATTTCCATCTATAAGATTACAAGATGGCTTCATTACGAAAGAAAGTTTGTGCAATAATCTGTTCTTACATCCTGGTAATATAGAATTCTATCCTGCTCCTAATAATAATACACAATATTATGAGTACAAATATGATGTAGCAAAAAGAAATGAAGTCGAAGAAAGTATGAAGTTATACGAATCCAAAGCTTCTGAAAATAAAATTTTTAACCAATCAATCGGCTATTCGATTGAGGATTATATGGATGATATGGATGACTATATTACAATAAAAAAACCACATTGGACAGAATTATCTAATTTCTTTGATTGTGATAGTATACCTATGAATAACATAAGCGACATTCAATTTTGTATAGAAGGATACAATGAAGGAAGCGAAGTTTATTTATCAAGTCAATTAAAAGAAGATGATATTTTTGCTCAAAAAACAAACACTTTAATTCCAACTGGGTACTTTAGAAAAAAAATACCATTGAAGTTTTTAAATAGCTTCTTTACGGATACTGTACAATTACGATTTAGATTTAAAGATTTAACTTCTGACATTAAAATATTTAATACATATATGAGAGTTGATTTTAAACAAAAATTAAATCAAACTAAGGACTTTGTAGAACAAAGTGTAGATATAGAGAATAAAAAAACTATTAATACTGAGCTTCTAGAAGAAGAAATGTTAGGATATCTTTTATCAAGCGGATTAACAGTTAAATTAGCATTTGATTCATTAGATCCAAGTGAATATTACAAAATTTATTCTACAAAGCTAAATATTATATATCAAAAACAAAGTTCTGATTTCTTAATAAACATAGATTCTCCTATTATTGATAATAATAATGATATTACGATTGTTAATGGAGAGGGTAATAATTATCTTTCAGGAATGTTTTTCAACGAAATAATAATGTCTGGAGCAAACCAAAGTCAAGAATCAACTTCTAATGAAGAAGGTATTAAATTAGATGATGCTTTATATCAATCTTTTACTGCGACATCTGACAACATGACAAGTGTTACACTTTATCCAAATGGTTTCGTTGGTAATCCAGATATAAATTTAAAAATAGGTTTATATGATAATAAAGTTAATAGTCCAAATAAATTAATTAAAGAAGTGAAAGTGAATGGTTGGACAAAAAATAATAGCCAATTAGCTAGCAGTTCTATTATTTCTTACGATCTTAATGTTAACGATTTAATTATAGGAGAAAAATATTGGATTAAAATAGAGGTAGAAAATCCAAGTAATGGTAATTATTATTTATTAAAATATATGGATAGCTCCATTAGTAACTTTAAATTATTAAGAAGATATAATAATAATTTAATCAATACATTCGGAGCTTTAAAATTTTATGTAAATACTTTGAATTCATTTAGAAGTTTTAATTCTCTTCCAGCTTGCGAAGAGGAAGCAGATTTCAGTGATCCAAAAATATATATAGGATTGAATAAAAGTATTGGAGAGGTAAAAAAAATTAAAGTTCAAAAAATGTTACAGTGATGAAAATGAAAATAAATAAAAATAATTACAATATACAACCAAAAATGAAAGTCTCTAATGTGATAATAAAAAGAAAAGATAAAAAAGAGGGAAAAAATGACAACAGGTAAACAAAGTGATATAATCTTTATAGAGGGAAAAACAAAGTTATTACAAAATCTTTTTAATGCTTCTAACTTTGGATATTTAGCAGTTGGATACAATGAGAATTCTACAGATACAAATGGGTTTGTTAATGTTAATGTTGACGATGATACTTCAACAAACGGTTTTTATGAGATCACAAGCGACCCAACATATCAAAGAGTAGCTTTAAATTTTCATTCAGTTATTAATAAAGATTATAACAACGGTACCGCTACAGCAAAATTTACTGCGGAATTGGATCTTGATAATACTATTAATAACACTCCAATAAATCAAATTGCAATAGTTGACTCTTCTGATAAAACAAATGCTAACACAACCTTCTTTGCTGCATCCGTAACAGAAAAATTTGTTAAAAATGAAAAATTAGCATTAGTATTTGTTATTGAAATAACAATTTAGAGGGATTATATGGGTGAATATATAGAAGTTCAAGAACACGAGGAAGTAATGCAAATCAGAAGTAGAGAGCTTCAATTAGATAGCGTCGAAAAGTTAGATAATATTGCCCCTATTATAGAAAATATGGATGGTGTAGATTTAGGTCAAATTGAATCAGATACTTCTGAAATTAAAAATATGATAGTAACAAATTTAGATGATCAAGCTAATTTAGACGATATATTAGATTCTGTAGATAAGTTAAATAAAAATATATCTTCTTTAAAAGGTCAAATAACAAAATTATCAAAAAAGCTTGAAAATATTGAGGGATAAAATGTCAAGTTATTATAATTTTCATGAAGGACATTTACAGCCAGGAGAAATCGCATATTCGAGTGATATACTTCAGATAGAACAGAACACTAGTGATGCTATTAAAAATGCTATTAAAGATTTTACAGGTGGACAATCATGGATTATTAATTCAAACGAAGAAGCTTTCTTGTTAACTCCTGATAAAACAATTAATGGTAGATATATAGATCAAATGGTTTTAGCAGAAGGAGACGATATCGATTTTATATCCATCAGAGAAACAGATTATAGACAACCATTAAAATTATCAAGAAGTTCTATATATTCCATTATAGTGAAAATGCAAAATAAAAGTGAAGTAGATGTTCCCGTTCAATTCGAGCTTCATAATAATCGTGGAGACTTAATTCCAAATATGGTTGCTACTGTTAATCTTCAAGCTCATACTGATACCCCTGCAGAATACGAAGTTATTTTCGACTTAGATTATTGGCCAACTGCTCATGGTTTAGAACCAGAAGATTTAGAAGGTAATGATAAAACTCTTCTTAATACTAATACGGATCAAACCTCAACAGAAGAAGGTAAAGACTTTGAAGAAAACGATGTTAATAGTCAAACTGCTGGAGCATCAATGGTTTATCTTTACATTAGAGCTTTAAATAAAAATAGGCAACAAGGATTCGATATTAATTCAACTAATTCCGATGGAACGGCATGGAATGATACCGATCCAACATTTGGTTTGGTTATCAATAAGAATTCCAAATACGGACAATTATTAGAAGAAGATAGTGGATCTGGTTTTGCCCCTCCAGTTGAAAAAAAAGGAGATCTCTGCTTCAAAAAGATTTATGCTAACGGACCAACATACAAATGTAATTATGGGGAAGCGATAATTGGAGGGGAAAAAGTAATATTAGCCGACACTCATGTTACAGTTGCAGGAGATGTTGATGATATAGGTAGTTCTGGTAATGTATTCTCAATTGTATATATGGATCAAGAAGGTCATTTAAAAGTAGAAAGTTCAGGTGCATTTTTAGGGGATAAACCAGCCGAAGAACCAACAATTGATGAATACCATTTGAGAATAGCTGAAGTTACAAATTACTTCGCAAGTACAAGAGATCCTTTAATTGAGCAAGATGACGATGAAAATATAAATAGACCGAGAAGTCATCATGAAAGAATTAGAAGGGTTGAAAAGAAACAGAAATATGTAGCTGATATAGCAATTCCTCCAAGATTTAAGTATACTGTAACAGAAGAAGATTGGATTGATGAGAATCCAGATACAGATTTACGAGCTTATACTTATAATGGATTGGAAGCTAAAGCCATAGATTCATTAGATAAAGAAGATTATGTTGTAACAACTGATTCTCAAGGAAATTATATTGTAAAAGTTAGTAAAAGTAAAACTCAAACTCTTTCTGTTTCATTAAAATCAGAAGATAGTGGAAAATTATCTACGGAAAAAGATAAAACAAAAATTATTACAGGAGCTCAAACATCAGATAGTATTAAAAAAATAGATAAAAAAGATGAAAAGAGAATTCAAACTTTTGCAGCTATTAAAAATATGGAAAACGATACGGAAAAAGGAACTTTAAAATTAACAACTACAGATTCTGATATTATAGTAGCAACATCAAAAAAAGAAGCTAAACTAACAGAATTTAATCCTTGGGACGACACAGAAGAAAATAGACCTGCAAAAGCAAAAGATGTCAAACCAACCACAAGACATTATACTGTTGTCAGCGGAAAAAATGATTCAGGTGATACAGATAGTGAATATCCTGCTATGACTCTATATGTAGAGTCTTCCATAAAATTAAAAAAATTACACATTCCTATTTATAAATTTAAAAATTGTGATGGAATTAAATTCTTTATATGGGAAAGACAATCTAAAAACAATAGAGAAAATACTGTTCCTCAACTCAAAAAGAAACTTCATACAACTAAAACATTTTCATTGAAAAATGCTAAAAAGAAAAAAGGTTTCCAATATATGGAAGAAGGTTTCATGATAGATGATTTTAAAAAAGGAGGATTAGAATTAGACAAAGGACAATATGTTGTTATTTGTCTTCCTGTTGTGAAATCTGGAAAAGGAACTGTATACGTTGATACTTATAAACCGAAAAAATCAAGAGATTTTTGTATCAGATACCAAGGAACATCTGATGCTGCTCATTTCTCATTAAAAGACAGATATCATGAAGTTTGGTATAACCCAGCAAAAGCTCAAGTAGAAGCTTCAACTTATAGTACAAAAGGCAGTATTGAATCTGCTACAATGTATTGGACGAGTACAGAACCAATTAAAAGTGTAAAACCTATTGTAAACTTAACTATCCCTAAAAAGTCAAAATCAACTG
>JAEIGA010012154.1_pt1 | contig 13065 bp, 13 predicted proteins | sample 9270691 | NCBI WGS metagenome assembly JAEIGA01 (sample SAMN17057246, study PRJNA624740) | gut metagenome | biome: biome; isolation source: fecal sample | host: Bos grunniens | place: China: Xizang | collected 2019 | reverse complement strand
CTCTCTAAGAGTGTTTCTATGTGGACCTCAGGAGGCCTCTCTGGAACGAATTGGGAGCATCTGCAGGTCATCGTTCCCTTTATCATTGCAGGTATTTTCTTGTCTGTCCTGCTCTCAAGACAACTGACGATTCTTAGCCTAAATGAAGAAGTGGCCGTTGGATTGGGGCAAAAAACGACTCAGGTAAAAGTAATCCTCTATATCATTATTATCCTGCTTGCTGGCGCCTCTGTCGCTCTGGTTGGAAACATGACCTTTATCGGCTTAATGATCCCGCATATCGTTCGGGCAATTGTTGGGACAGACTATCGTTTTATTCTCCCGATGTCAGCCATCGCTGGCGCTGTTTTTATGCTGCTTGCCGATACAATGGGCCGCACCATTAATGCCCCGTATGAAACACCAGTAGCAGCGATTGTAGCCGTCATTGGTCTGCCGTTCTTCTTAATGATCGTTCGTAAAGGGGGCAGGTTATTCTCATGATCCATCCATCTTTACGAAAAAAACAGCGCATTCTCTTTATCCTGTTGCTGATGCTTATAAGCGTGACAGCTACTATAAGCATGGGGTTGGGAGCTGCTGCACTCTCATACGATAGGCTGATTCCTGTCTTCCTTGGAGAAGGCAACTTTAAAGAAGAATTTGTTTTATTTTCAATCCGTTTGCCGCGCTTGATTATTACCATACTCGCCGGCATGGCTCTTGCACTATCCGGTGCCATTCTGCAAGGAATTACTCGGAATGACCTTGCCGACCCTGGAATCATTGGAATTAACTCCGGGGCAGGCGTTGCCATTGCCACCTTCTTTCTGTTTATTCCAATTGAACCTGGTTCATTTGTGTACATGCTTCCGCTTGTCGCCTTCCTTGGAGCCTTGCTTACCGCCAGCTTCATCTATGTATTTGCGTATAGCAAAAATACAGGGTTGCAGCCAGTGAACCTCGTTTTAGTCGGGATTGGATTCTCATCAGCACTCTCCGGAGCGATGATTGTGCTTATCTCATCGGCTGAGCGCGAGAAAGTGGATTTCATTGTCCAATGGTTAGCGGGGAATATATGGGGTTCAGATTGGCCCTTTATCTGGGCTCTTCTACCTTGGCTGGTCATCCTGATTCCTTTCACCTTATACAAAGCCAGCCGGTTAAATCTGCTCGGGCTAAATGAACCGGTTGCCATCGGGGTTGGTGTAGCGATTGAGAAGGAAAGAATCATCCTGCTATTAACAGCTGTTGCCTTAGCAGCTTCCGCCGTTTCTGTCACTGGGGGCATTTCCTTTATTGGTTTAATGGCCCCTCATATTGCGAAAGCATTAGTGGGACCAAGAAACCAATTATTCATACCTCTTGCCATTCTTATCGGCGGCTGGCTCCTGCTATTCGCTGATACCATTGGCCGGAACTTGATTGAACCAAATGGCATACCTGCAGGCATCATGGTCGCATTAATCGGGGCTCCATATTTTCTATACCTGCTATTAAAAAAGAGATAGAGAGAAAAATCCCTTGAATTCTTTCATATTCAAGGGATTTTTTCATTTATAAAAATAATTCCCGCACTTCATTAGCCCTTCCGTTCCATGTGGAACAGCATAAACTATAAAAGCATGTCCGACTTTACGGAGGTTATTTATGAGAAATAAAAGACAAAAAAGAGGTTTTTGTGTCCCTGGATACCACTATTGCGGCCCTGGATGTTCAGGTCCCGGTTCTCCAACCAATGCAGTGGATTCCTGCTGTAAGCGCCACGATGATTGTTACCAAAGATACGGTCCATGTAAATATTGTGATGATCTGTTTTTGGATTGCTTACGCCCCAAAATAAACCATCAAACTAATATGGGCAGGGATGCAGCATTATTCTATAATTTGATGAGGATACGAAGCTCTTTAAGATAATAGAAGTCATTTCCCCTCAATTTCATAAATGATTTGCTCCGCACCAAACCGGACCAGTCGTTGTTCTTCCCGCATTCCCGCTCTCTCCAGCAATTTGCGTGACGGCAGGTTTGAGGTCTGTGTTTCTGCAATGATTTTTGACAGGCGGAGCACATCAAATGCATAATCAAGCACGGCCCTAACAGCATCGATTCCATAGCCGTTCCCCCACCATTCTGGCAATAGCTGATAGGAGACTTCATGGGAGAAACCATCATGATGGAGTCCTAAAGAAAGGAACCCGACAAATTCCTTCGAGTCCTTCGTCCTGATTACCCAATGATACTCTTCCCTTGAGTCAATCATCTCTTCGAATATTTGCTGAAAATCGTCTTCCGTCCGTACACCACCTAAGTATTTTCTCACTTCCTGATTCATATATAACTGCTTCATTTCTTGATAATCTGTCTTTTGAAGGGGCATCATTGCACATCTGCCGGTTTCAAGCTTCTCCCTGCACTGTCTGTTGCTCATGTATTCTTCAGCCAAGTCAGCACCCGTATAATTTGAAATGGTTCCGTCCAGGTCACGGCCCCAAGTACCACGAACGCCATCATAATGGACAGGTATTTCAGCCTACCTGTTTCATTTTTGGTGATTGCCAATAAGCCGCAAATAACCGCGGCAAATAAACTGACGAATCCACTCAAGATAAATAGCTCTGCATTTTCTTCTATGTATCTGTTTATCCCGTATGTGATGATTCCAATGAAAATGAATAATATGGACAGCAAGCTAAATCGTTTCATATTCCATCCCCCTTTATTTTTACATTACCACCGGATTCCAATTATTTGCAATATACACTTTAGGATACTTGTTAACTAAAACAACCCCGCCTCATACTAAGGCGGGGTTGTCATTTATGCATGTTTATCGTTTCTTCAATTCATCCATGATTAATTGATTGACCATTTGCGGATTGGCTTGGCCTTTTGTCGCCTTCATCATCTGCCCGACAAGGAAGCCAACTGCTTTTTGCTTACCGCCCTTGAAGTCCTCGATTGATTGCGGGTTGTTATCGAGAATTTCGATGACAATTTTGCGGAGCGCACCCTCATCAGAGATTTGGACTAGCCCTTTCTCTTTTACGATGGCTTCAGCATTTCCTCCGTTTTCGACTAATTCCTTGAAGACAGTCTTCGCGATTTTCGAGGAAATCGTTCCGTTTACAATCAGCTTGATTAAACCGGCTAAGCTTTCCGGAGTTAATGATGTTTCCTGCAGCTCTTTTTGGGAAGTTTTCAAATAAGCGGACAATTCACCCATGATCCAGTTTGAAGCCTGCTTTGGCTCCGCGCCTGCAGCAACCGTCGCCTCAAAGAAATCAGCTGTCTCTTTCGTTACGGTCAGGACAGCCGCATCATAGCTCGGCAAGCCCCAATCTTCAACATAGCGCTTCTTCCGCTCATCCGGAAGCTCAGGAATTTCCGCACGAATGCGGTCCTTCCATTCTTGGTCTATATAGAGCTCAACTAAATCCGGCTCAGGGAAGTAACGGTAATCATCAGACCCTTCCTTCACACGCATGAGCAAGGTCGCACCTGTCGCCTCATCGAAGCGACGTGTTTCCTGGAGGATAACGCCTCCTTCATTCAATACTTTCGCCTGGCGCTCCTGTTCAAACTCCAGCCCTTTTCTGACAAAGTTGAAGGAGTTGAGGTTCTTAAGCTCAGTCTTTGTGCCGAACTCTTCCTGTCCCACCGGACGGAGGGAAATGTTCGCATCACAGCGAAGACTGCCTTCCTCCATCTTGCAGTCGGAAACACCTGTATATTGAATGATGGATTTCAGCTTTTCCAGATACGCATACGCTTCCTCCGGCGTGCGGATGTCCGGCTCAGAAACGATTTCAATTAATGGCGTGCCTTGCCTATTATAGTCACATAAGGAATAGCCGTCAGCCGTATGTGTCAGCTTGCCGGCATCCTCCTCTAGATGGAGACGTGTAATGCCGATGCGTTTCTTCTTGCCATTCACTTCAATCTCAATCCAGCCATGCTCTCCGATTGGCTTATCAAATTGAGAGATTTGATAAGCCTTCGGGTTATCAGGATAGAAGTAATTCTTGCGGTCGAATTTTGTATCGGTTGCCACTTCACAGTTTAAGGCCATGGCCGCTTTCATCGCGTATTCGACTGCCTTCTTGTTCAAGACAGGCAATACACCTGGATAGCCAAGGTCAATCACACTCGTGTTGGTATTTGGTTCCGCGCCGAATTGATTCGGGCTTGCGGAGAAGATTTTTGATTCTGTTTTCAGCTCAACATGAACCTCTAAGCCAATGACTGTTTCGTAGTTCATTTACTCCACCCCCTGCAATGACGGCTTTTGTTTATGGAAATCTGTTGCCTGTTCAAAGGCATGGGCCACTTTATAGACCGTGCTTTCATCGAAATGCTTGCCGATTATTTGCAGGCCTATTGGAAGGCCCTTTGAGAATCCATTTGGCACGGAGATTCCTGGAACACCCGCAAGGTTTACCGGGATAGTTAGGATATCATTCGCATACATGGTTAGCGGATCTTTTGTATTCTCGCCCATTTTGAAGGCAGGTGTCGGTGCGGTTGGGCCAACGATGACGTCATATTGGTCGAATACTTTTTCAAAATCATTTTTGATAAGGGTGCGCACCTTTTGTGCCTTTTTATAATAAGCATCATAGTAGCCGGAGCTGAGCGCAAATGTGCCGAGCATGATACGGCGCTTCACTTCGTCTCCAAATCCTTCTGCCCTCGTTTGCTTGTACATTTCTAAGAGATTCTCGGCATTCTCTGTGCGGTGTCCGTATCTCACGCCATCAAAACGGGAGAGGTTCGCGGATGCCTCTGAGGAGGACAAGATATAATAAGTCGATAGTGCATATTTAGAATGCGGCAGGGATACTTCTTCATAGCTCGCTCCGAGGCTCTCAAGCACCTTCAAGGAGTCGAGCACAGATTGACGCACCTCAGGGCTGACGCCTTCTCCAAGGTACTCCTTCGGTACAGCAATCTTCAATCCCTTAATGTCGCCTGTTAAGGCTTTGGTGAAATCAGGAACCTCAATATGAGCAGACGTACCGTCCATTGGATCAATCCCGGCAATCGCTTGAAGCAAGTAAGCATTATCTTCTACATTGCGTGTGATTGGCCCAATTTGGTCAAGCGATGACGCGAAGGCAACGAGACCATAGCGAGATACACGCCCATAGGTCGGCTTCATGCCAACGACGCCGCAATAGGAGGCTGGCTGCCGGATGGAACCCCCTGTATCAGATCCAAGGCTGAACGGCACCTCACCTGCCGCGACTGCTGCAGCTGATCCGCCTGAAGAACCGCCTGGCACGGCAGTTAAATCCCAAGGGTTAGCTGTTTTTTGAAATGCAGAATTCTCCGTTGATGAACCCATCGCGAACTCATCCATATTCAATTTCCCGATTGTGATTGTCTCGTTTTGCTGCAAACGCTCCATAACGGTCGCATCATATATTGGGTCAAAATTATCGAGAATCTTGCTCGCACAAGTCGTACGCAGCCCTTTTGTCACGATGTTATCCTTAATGCCGATCGGCATGCCGAATAACGGACCTTTTGCCTCTCCCCGGGCAAGCTTAGCATCAAGCTCATCTGCTTTCTTCCAAGCATTTTCCTCATCCAATGTCAGGAAAGCCTGCACCTTTCCATCAACATCCTTGATCCTGCTATAGGATTCTGAGACGAGGTCACGAACCGATATTTCCTTTGTTTGCAGCATTTGCTGCAGCTCAGATACCTTATGGTCAAATAAAGACATTATTATTCCCCTCCCTGGCCTACTCCATAATTCCTGGTACACGTATTTGTCCATCCTGGTGGTCAGGGGCATTCTTTAAGACCTCTTCCCGCGGCAATCCAGGTGCTGACTTATCTTCTCTTAAAACATTCTTCATATGTAGTACATGTGTCGTAGGTTCAATATTCGCCGTGTCGAGCTCATTTAGGTGCTCGGCAAATGTGATAATGGAATCGAGTTGCTTCGTAATTATTTCCGTTTCTTCTTCCGTAATGGCCAATCTCGCCAAATTCGCGACATGCTTAGCCTCTTCTTTTGAAATGCGCGTCATAAATGACACCTCCAAATTCCTGCATACTATAGACAACAATTATAATGATAATACCAGACTTTCGTCCGTTAAAGCAATCAGATTACAGGAAAACAAGAAACCCTGTATGCTCAAACAAGATTATCCTTTTTTCGGGGAATTTATTGCCCGGGAAAAGATTTGTCGAAGAAATAATAAAGGGATGCCGATATTCTTCTGGCACCCCTATATTTCTATCTATTTTGCTCCGTATATGCCTCATATGCGAGCATCAATGAACCTGTGATTCCTGCGTTGTCGCCAAGGCCAGGCGGCACGAGATATTCATCAAGCCGGTCCGTAATCTCCGGCAATGATACATATCCATTCAGGATTTCCCGGACATTTCTGGCGATAATCGGAAACAGCTGTTCCTGCTTCATTACACCGCCGCCCAGGATGATTTTCTTAGGGGACAGCACAAGAATATAGTGGGCAATGGCTTGGGCTAAATAAAAGCCTTCCATCTCCCAAACCTCCTCCGCTTCTTGGAGCTTGTCTCCCTTCATTCCCCACCGGGCCTCAATTGCCGGACCTGCTGCCAAACCTTCCAGACAATCCATATGATAAGGGCATTTCCCTTCATATGGATCGTTCGGATGCCTGCGAACCATGATATGGCCCATTTCCGGATGGGAGAGTCCCTGCAATAATTTCCCTCCGACAAGTGCCCCTGCACCGATGCCTGTACCAACCGTGATATACAGACAGCTATCTAATCCCTTTGCCGCTCCCAGCTTCGCTTCGCCGAGAGCAGCCGCATTCACATCGGTATTGAAACCCATCGGCACCGGGAAGACCTTTTTCAGCTCGCTTAATAGCGGGTAATCCCTCCACCCTTGCTTAGGTGTTGAGGTAATCGTGCCAAACGCCGAGCTTATCGGATTGACATCTGCTGGTCCAAATGTGCCGACGCCTATCGCATCCGGTTGATGCTTTTGAAAGAACTCGACGACCCCTCTCATCGTTACCTCTGGCAAATCAGTCGGGATGACTGTTCGTTCGACAATCGTCCCATTCTCATGGCCAACCGCACAGACAAACTTTGTACCTCCTGCTTCAATTGCACCGAAAAGCATGCCAACCGCTCCTCTCAAGCCTGATTTATTTCTTCACTGATACGCTCGTAAAGACAAATTTATCATAGCGATGTCTAGAGAATGAATATTCGAACGGAACCCCATTATTTAAGAACCCTACCTGCACGACCTGCAGAATGGGATCAACTTTCTCACATCCCAAATATGTCTGATCAAGCTCAGTCGATTTATCGGCCATGATGGTTCGGTGAGCCCCGCCAATCTTCAAGTCTAGATCTTGCTGAATATAATTATAGATGGAGGCATGCAAAATGTCCTCCGTAATCCCCGGGATTAAATTGGATGGCATAAAGGTCTCTTCCATGACGTACGGCTCATGATCAACCATCCTCAGGCGGATAATATGATAAACTGGCTCCTGCGTTCCGATGGCCAGATGACCAGCCACCTCTTCTGACGGGAACTCAATCGTAAACTGAATAATCTTGCTGGATACCGGCTTGCCCTTGACCAGATTGGAAAGCCCTAAGCTTTCATCACTGATTACATTTAATGTTTGATTTTTGAACAGTTGGATAATGAATGTTCCATGTCCTCTCTTACGGAAGAGGAGCCCTTCTGAAACAAGGAGGTCCAAGGCCTTTCTCATGGTCATACGGCTGGAGCCGAATTCCCCGGCCAAACTAAGCTCATCAGGAATAGGCTGATCGATAGGATAATATCCCTCTTTTATTCGTCTTCTCATCTCATTTGCGATGCTCTCATATTTGGTCATTTCTTTTAACTCCTTGTCTAAACATACTACAGTAACTCTTCCGGCTATCTCTGTATCTTCTATATTATAATGAAGCAGAAGAAAATCCTTATATTATTCCTTGAAAAGAAAAAATTCTTCCAAAATTACAAAAAAACACATAAAGAAAAAGACACAAAGGGTGCCCTCTTCTTCACATGCTCGTTAGAATCCATTATTTTTGGATACTTCCTGAATCCAGTAGCCGCTCTTTTTAATAGAACGTTCCCCATCCTTATCCAGATTAACGGAAACGAAGCCATAGCGGTTCTTATAAGCATTGGACCAGGACCAGTTATCCATAAAGGTCCATAGGTGGTATCCCTTTACATTGGAGCCTTCACTAGCTGCTTTATGCACCCATTTTAGATGCTCGCGAATGAAATCAATCCGATAGTCATCCTCAATCATTCCCTCAGCATTCCTGAATTTCTCCTCACCTTCAACACCCATACCGTTCTCAGAAATGAAGCATTCAATATTGCCGTAATTCTCTTTCAGGTTAATGAGGATATCATAAATGCCTTTCTCATAGATTTCCCATCCGCGATGACGGTTCATCTTGCGGCCCGGCATTTCATAATAATCGAAATAAAACTCAGGCATGAACGGGCTATCTGGGTGAGGCATAGATTCCCTCGCCTTCACACGTCTTGGCTGATAATAGTTCACACCAAGAATATCGACTGTATTGCTCTTGATTGTCTCAAGATCTCCTTCACCAATAACAGGCATAAAGCCTTTTTCTTTTAATATTTCCACCAAGTCCTCTGGGAATGTGCCTTTTACGGCCGGATCAAGGAAGGAGCGATTAAAGAAGGCATCACAAATCCTCGCCGCCTTCAAATCGGCAGGGTTCTGGCTGCGCGGGTATGAAGGAGTCAGATTAAGTACGATGCCAATCTGGCCATCCTGATTGAGCGCTCGGTAAGCTTCCACCGCCTTGGCACTTGAGAGAATCGTGTGATACGCGACTTGAACGGCCTTTTTGAAATCGACAATGTTCGGATAATGGAAATCATAAAGATATCCGCCTTCTACCGGAACAATCGGCTCATTATGCGTAAACCATTTCTTCACCTTGCTTCCGAAGTGCTCAAAGCAAGCGGTGACATAGCGCACATAGGCATCGACAACTTCACGGCTCTCCCAGCCGCCAATCTCCTGCATCGCAAGCGGCATGTCAAAATGGAATAACCCGACAAATGGTTCAATATCGTTTGCAATCAGTTCATCAATCACGTTGTGGTAAAATTCAACAGCCTTCGGATTGATATCCCCCGTCCCTTCCGGAAACAAACGTGCCCACGAGATGGACATACGGAAAGAGTTATGGCCAATTTGCTTCATCAAGGCGATATCCTCTTTATATTTGTAATAAAACTGGGATGTATTTTCCGGACCTACCCCATCAAAGAAGCGGTTCGGCTCTAGTTCATACCAGTGATCCCAAATGTTCTTACCTTTCCCATCTACGTTTGAGGCACCCTCCGTTTGAGTTGCAGAGGCAGCAGATCCCCACCAAAACCCGTCTGGAAACTTATATGATACGTGAGTCTCTCTTTCTTGATTGTTCACGATACATTCTCCTTTGCTGATGTTATTATCAGGCTCTGCCCAACGGTTTAACGGTTGGCACAGAGCCTTTTAAATCACATATTTACATCTGTATTTTGATTAGCCATCGCTGCTTTCGCTTCTTCTTCTTCCTTCTTCAAATTAACGCGGTCAATGACCTTCAAGAATGGAAGCCAGATTGCGAATACGATAAAGAAGTTCGCAATTTGCAGCAATGAACCCATTAGGGAGTTCGTTGCCAAATAGCCACTGAAGCCGATTGGCACTGTCCACGGAACAACAACCCCAGTTGGAGGCGGTACCACCCCGATTTTCATCATGAAGTAAGTGAAGATAACGACCACCAATGGTGAGACAATCCATGGAATCAAGATCAATGGGTTCATAACAATAGGCAAACCGAAGATAATTGGTTCATTGACGTTAAAGATACCAGGAGCTCCACCAATTTTCGCTACCTGCTTCATCTGTTTAGATTTAACGAATACAAGGATTGCAGCAACTACCGCTAGTGTCATCCCTGTACCGCCCATTCCAACTGTGAACGTATCCATAAACGTTTTGGAAATAATATGCGGCACTTGCTCTCCCGCTTTAAACGCTTCCAAGTTTTCAAGAGATAGAGAAAGCCAGATTGGATCCATGACAGAGTTCATGATAATTTGGCCATGGAGACCGAAGAACCAGAGCAATTGAATCAAGAACACAACAACCAAGGTTGGAATCAAACCAGAACCTAAACCTGTCAGCGGTTTTTGAAGCACACTATAGATAACATCATGAAGATTCGTTTCAAATACGAGAGCTACCACTGCATGAATAACTAAAAAGATTGTTAAAGTAATGAATGCTGGAATCAATGCTGCAAAGGATTTAGATACAGCTGGCGGTACGCCGGCAGGCATCTTAATGGCAATATCCTTTTGCACAATTTTACGGTAAATCTCTCCCGCAACGAATGCCGAAATCATGCCAAGGAACATCCCTTTAGCCCCTAGGCGATCTAACGAAAGAACACCAGTGACGACTTCCCCGCTTGCTGTTTCAACGGTGAACGGTGTCAAGAACAGGAAGGATGCCAGCGCTACAATTCCGCCGAAAACAGCCTCCACATTATAGCTTTTCGATAAATAATACCCTATACCAAACACAACGAAGACAGTCATAATGCTCATTGTCGCACTCTGCGCAACACCGAATGTATTAGAGAGAGTTGCGATGGTACCATCATTCAAAAATTTGTTCAAGAACGGCAGGTTCAATAATACGACTACCATGGAACCAAACACAGTCAATGGAAACGCTAACATAAAAGCGTCACGCAAAACACTTAAATATCTGTTGTTATTAAGCTTTCCTGCAATCGGCACTAGGAAACTGCTTATTTTATCAAACATCAACTTTTCCCCCAGTCGAATCTTCTATAAGATCACCCCTCTTTTTAGAGGGCATCTTAAGAGCTTCTAGTATCTTATTTCTTTTGAGACTTGAAGACTTCCAATAACTCCTTCACCAATTCCTTCATCGTCAACGTGGACATCAAATGGTCCTCCGAATGCATCAAAAGGAGTGAATATGGAATTTGATTCCCGGATGCTTCCTTTTGCACCATTTGGAAATGAATATCATGCGCAATGCTAAGATCCGTTTCTGCCTGCGCAATTAATTCATCTGCTCCGCTCTCATTGCCATCCTTATATTCACGCAGTGCTTGAATCACCTTTGCACGCGCATTCCCGCTATGAAGTATAAGCTGAAAACTAATCTGCTCATCAGTCAGTTGATCCAGTTGTAATTTTTCCATCATTTATCACCTATTAAAGAAAGAGCTTGTTCATATGCTTTCTTCCCATCAGCCATGCCATACGCCATCATGTCAATCACATCAACCTTGATTCCGTACTTCTCAGCTTCCTTCTGTAAATCACCTTTCAAAAAGCTCATTTGCGGTCCAATCAACACAACATCTGCCTCCGCCATTTCCTGCTTCGCCTTATCCTGGCCAACTGCCCAAATCTTCGCCTCATCCCCAATGGATTTCGCATGGGCCTCCATTTTTGTAACCAATAAACTCGTTGACATACCAGAACTGCAAGCTAAGAGAATCTTTTTCATGTGTATCAACCTCTTTTTGATAGAATTTTAATCCAAATTAACCGCTTACATTTTTAATTATAGCTCAATTTTCTTAAATGTCTATACATTTAGATTATAAAGTATATTATTTTATTTTTATAGATATGTATTTTTTGATAGATCGACACATTTATGGTAGTTTTTGGAGTGACGGTTATGATGGAGCGACTTGGATTGTCTTGGTTTTCTACCGTCTTTCATGCCGGTTGTATGGGCATAGGGTGGGCCTTCTCTGACGATTCCCATCCTTTGACCACCCTTTGACCATCCTTCATACCTGATGCATGGGCAAAGGATGGGAATTGCCTGGCTTTCCCCACCTTTCGACCACCCTTTCCCCATCCTTCCCACCTGATGCATGGGCATAGGATGGGGATTGCCTGGCTTTCCCCACCTTTCGACCACCCTTTCCCCATCCTTCCTACCCATTGCCTGGGTATAGGGTGGGCTTTGCCTGGCTTTTCCCACCTTTCGAACATCCTTCAAACCTGTTGGCTAGGCTTCCTCCCTCTCTACCCGCAAAAAAAACCGAACCCCAAAAGGGTTCGGTCTGTACACATTCTATTAAGCTTTCTGGAATTGCTCTTCTTCCGTGGATCCTTTGAGAGCCGTTGTGGAGGAAGTTCCGCCAGTGATGACTTGGGCGACTTCGTCGAAGTAGCCTGTTCCGACTTCGCGTTGGTGTCTTGTGGCTGTGTAGCCATTTGCTTCGCTTGCGAATTCTGCTTGCTGCAGCTCGGAGTATGCAGCCATGCCGCGTTCTTTGTAGCCTCTTGCCAATTCGAACATGCTGTGGTTAAGGGCATGGAAGCCGGCAAGGGTAACGAATTGGAATTTGTAGCCCATTTTAGCGATTTCTTTTTGGAAGTTCGCGATTGTTTCGTCATCCAGCTTTTTCTTCCAATTGAAGGATGGTGAACAGTTGTAGGCAAGCATTTTGCCAGGGAATTTCTCGTGAATCGCATCAGCGAATTTCTTGGCATCCTCAAGATTCGGTTCTGATGTTTCGCACCAGATTAAGTCAGCATATGGCGCGTAGGATAGTCCCCGAGCGATCGCTTGGTCGATGCCCGCTTTTGTGCGGAAGAATCCTTCTGGTGTACGGTCTCCCGTGATAAATGGAAGGTCCGTTGGGTCGATGTCGCTTGTAATCAGGTCAGCTGCATCGGCATCTGTACGGGCGATCAGGATGGTCGGTACACCCATGACATCAGCTGCAAGGCGTGCTGCGATTAAGTTGCGGACAGCTGTTTGTGTCGGCAACAATACTTTTCCGCCTAAATGTCCGCATTTCTTTTCAGAGGAGAGCTGGTCTTCGAAGTGGACGCCTGCCGCACCTGCTTCAATCATGCCTTTCATGAGCTCAAAGCAGTTCAATTGTCCGCCAAAGCCGGCTTCTGCATCTGCTACAATCGGCTGGAACCAGTCGATATCTTCCTTGCCTTCAGAGTAGTGGATTTGGTCGGCGCGCTGAAGCGCTT
>JAEIGA010012153.1_pt1 | contig 13065 bp, 8 predicted proteins | sample 9270691 | NCBI WGS metagenome assembly JAEIGA01 (sample SAMN17057246, study PRJNA624740) | gut metagenome | biome: biome; isolation source: fecal sample | host: Bos grunniens | place: China: Xizang | collected 2019 | reverse complement strand
GCCTTTCCACAAGGTGAAGTCATGAGGGAGATTTTACTCAAGAATGGTTTTGAGAAAGCTACATTCCGCAGACTCACCATGGGAATCTGTACACTGTATATTGCCGAAAAGTGATTTTTAATAACCATATAATACATTCTTATGAAACATTCATTTAAAGATTGGTTTTTTACCACCCGTCCATGGTCGTTCCCTGCATCTGCTATGCCGGTGTTGGCCTCATTTGCTTACATGACGTGGGTATGTAGCCTGTATGGCATGTCAGTAGATTGGGTCAATGGTGTGCTTGCCATCGTGGGCATTGTCTTTTTTCATGCATCGGGCAATATGATGAGCGATATTCGTGATTTCAAGAAAGGGGTTGACAAAGGCCTTAATCACATGCCCTTGGTTAATGGATCATTCACCACCAAAGAATATAAGAGACTCAGCTCTGTGCTCTTTGTCTTGGGTTGTGGCATTGGCTTTTATATCATGAGTCGTTGTGGCTGGCCCTTGCTTTATGCAGCAGTATATGGTGCCTTCTTTACACTGACCTATGCTACATTCAAGTATTTTGCTTTGGGTGATTTGGTGATTTTCCTTTCCTATTCTGTAATTCCTATTTTGGGAACCACCTATGCCACTATAAGCGAATATTATTATTCGGCTCTCGTTTTGGCATTGCCAATTGGTCTTATCACAGTGGCCATTCTTCATGTCAATAATACGCGTGATATCAAGTCTGATCGTGAAGCAGGTATACGTACGGTAGCTATGCTCATCGGCCAACGTGCCTCATTGAAACTCTATGCTTTCGAAGTGCTCTTGCCCTTCTTGTTCATCTTGGCTACTGTTTTCTGTGGTTGGCTACCTTGGTTTAGCTTGGTGACTTTCCTCGCTTTGCCCAAGGCATGGCAGTGTGCTCGTACCGTTCTCAATGTCAAGAGAACAGGCTTGGAGCCTATTGCAATGTTTGATGCTGCAACCTCTCAACTACAACTTGTCTTTAGCTTGCTGTTGTCGGTATCCTTGTTTGTAGCAGCTATAGTATAATTCGTAACAAGCGTGTATAAAGAAATCGATATGAAACCCTCCAAATTGTCGTTTGGCAATTGTTATCTGCCAATAGTTGTTGCCGCTCTGCTATGGTTCTTTATGTTCAATCCATGGATTGCGATGCCCGTGGATTTCTGGACAATGATGACCATCTCGGGATGCATATTGCTCACCTTTGCCATCACTATTGACCGTAGCTGGTTGGCCGATATCAAGGTGTCATGGAGCGGACTGTTGCTGGGCATTGCTTTGGCACTCGTGTTGTGGGGTGTTTTCTGGGTTGGCGATAAGGTCGCCACATGGATGTTTCCCTTTGCTCGCCCACAAGTGGATACCATCTATGGTATGAAAGAGTCGCAAAGCGAGTGGGTTATTGGTTTGCTACTGTTGTTTGTAATAGGCCCTGCCGAGGAGATTTTCTGGCGTGGATTTGTGCAACGAAGCATTGGAGTGCGCACCAACGCAAATATAGCTTTTATTGTCACCTTGCTAATCTACGGCTTGGTACATATCTGGAAGTTTAACTTTATGCTTATTATGGCAGCCCTCGTTTGTGGCTTTGTGTGGGGTATTGCTTATCGCTTATGGCCGAAGCAGCTATTTGCCCTCATCGTGTCGCATGCCGTATGGGATGCTTTGGTCTTTGTCGTTTGGCCTATATAATATCGTATCGTTACGAATCTGTTTTACAACCTCTTCACCTCCTTGCGCTTCTTATAGAGCTGGTACGAGTTGAAGAGGTTGTGCCATACACTATAAAATCCTCCAGCAATGGCTGTGATGGGGGTGAGGAAGGTGTAAGCCATCCAAATGGCAAAGACGGTATTCTTCTGTCCTATGGCTTGGCCTGCTGCTATGCGATCGTTTTGTGGAGCACCCAAATATCGACCTATGCTGAACTGTACCCAACAGCAAACAAGAGCTACAAGAGCTATGCCAATGAGCGTGGGTAGGGGCACATGGCTATGGGCTATAGAGCGTGTTGTGACGCCAATGGCCATAGTGAGTGCTATGGTCCAAAGGTAAAAAGCTGTGTCGCCCGTATTCTGCAAGTAGCGTGCCAGTTGAGGCATGGTGTAGCGTATGCCCCATGCGAGCATCAGCGGACAGATGAGGGTAGGGAATACCCGACGTAATACGAGTAGGAAAGTCGTCATGAAGGTCTGTCCCTCATGTGGATTGACGAGTGGCACGATAAGAGGTATTATCAGTGCTGCTGCCATATTGATAAGGAGTATATAGCTCGTGAGGTGTGCGGCATTACCACCAAGCTTGGCGCACACGACAGCAGCAGCACATGCCGTGGGGCATATAAAACATATCATAGCACTCTCAATGAGCAGTCGTCCGGGAATCTGAGGAAAGAGGATGAGCACTCCTGCAAGTAGGGCAAAGAGCGTTACCTGTACGAGCATGAGCCATGCATGCCACCGGCAAGGTTTAAGTTCGGTGGGGCTTATCTTACAAAAGGTAATAAACAGCATGCCAAAAATGAGCGTGGGTTGTAATATCCCTATTATACGACTAACCACGGCTCCTGTGCCTGGGGGCAAGGGCAATGCTGCATAGAGGAGGTAGGCGATAACGCCAGCCACCATCGAGATGGGGAGAGCCCAGTTCTTATAGAAACGGAGAAGCATTGAGGGAAGGAAGAGTTAAGAGGGAAGAGTGAAAAGCGAAAAGTGAAGAATTAGGTTGTGCGATATACGAACTACTAACTCTTCACTTTCCCTTCTTCACTTTTAACTAATTTATACTAGATGTGCGATTAATTCTTCGCGATCGCCATAGAGCATGTCTATAACGGGAATCTCAATCATTGTGTAAGCACCAGGTTGTTGACGCATTGATGCACGCGCCACATTTACGAGCACCTGACTTGTGAGGGCGGGATTATTGATGCGCATGTTGAACTCGAAGAGTTGGTTTTGTGTCACTCCCGACACACCTTTGCGTGTAAGATTTACGCCATGGCCCATATCCTTGAGTTCGTCTACGCTATCCACCAACATTACGTGTGTCTCATCGTTCACGAAGTAGGCATCGGCCTTGATGGCTGCTGCCACGGTTTCGAAGTCATAACCCTCTTTCAACTCAATGTAAACCATACGTCTATGTATGCCAGTACCTACGGGAATGGTCATCGAGAGTGCATTATTTACACCATCGATAGCCTTTACAGCTACGGTATGTCCCATACTCATGCCAGGGCCGAAGTTGGTGTAGCTGATGCCTTTGGGTGCGAGGCTTTGCATGAGCGAGCGTACGATAGAGTCGCTTCCGGGATCCCAGCCAGCCGATATGATGGCTACTTTGCCATGCTCCTTGGCTGCGGCATCGAGCGAACGACGGAGGTCTACAATCTTGCTATGGATGTCAAAGCTGTCAACCGTGTTGATGCCCAGTGAGAGACATTCCAAAGCATATTGTTCAACGCTGCGTGTGGGTGTAGCGAGTATGGCTACATCTACATCTGCAAGTTCGCTCACGTGCTTCACTACAGGGTAAGGAGCCAGTTCTGCGGGTTTGTCCACATCGCCCATGCGACGTACGACACCAGCCACCTCCATATCGGGAGCTGCCTCCAATGCTTCTAAGGCGTATTTGCCAATATTGCCATAACCTACGATGGCCACTCTGATTTTCTTCATATAAGTTGTTCGTTTATTTCTATAACAAATTCGGTGTGCAAAGATACAACAAGCCAAGAGTAGAACAAAATAAATTAATTTATTTTTGTATTCCCACCATCAACAACCATCCCTTGTCCCTCCCTTTTTTTGAGATGTCCTGATTTGTTGGTAGCTGCTTGGGATATTGGGGAATATGTAGTATATTTGTTGCATAAAATTATGTGATAGTGAAAGAAAATGAAGGTATATCAATACGTTTGAGGAGCATTTTGGATATGTTTATGAATAGATTAGTATTGTTCTCTCTGCTGTGTGGCTGGTTGGCATTTGCTTGGGCCAACCCTGTAGAAGAAGACGCTTTGTCGGTTTCTGAAAAGGTGTATCGTAATCCGATTATTGAGCGAAGCTTGCCCGACCCTACGGTGATTCGGGCAGCTGATGGCTATTTCTATCTGTATGCTACCGAGGACATCCGTCATACGCCCATCTACCGCTCGGTCAATTTGGTTGATTGGGAGTTTTTAGGCACTGCATTCACCAAGGATACTCGTCCGACGTTTGAGCCGCGAGGAGGCTTGTGGGCACCGGATATTAATCGGATAGGAGGCAAATATGTGCTTTTCTATTCCATGTCGGTATGGGGAGGCGAATGGACTTGTGGTATTGGTCGTGCTGTTGCCGATCAGCCTCAAGGACCTTTTACTGACCAAGGCAAGCTATTCCGTAGCAACGAAATCCAAGTGCAAAATTCCATTGACCCTTTCTATATTGAGGTGAGAGGAAAGAAATATCTGTTTTGGGGAAGCTTCCATGGCATCTATGGCATCGAGCTGACACGCGATGGCCTGAATTTGAAACCCGATGTACAACCTCGTCAAGTGGCTGGAGGTGCCTATGAAGGAACCTATATCCATAAGAGAGGCGGCTATTATTATCTGTTCGCTTCGGTCGGAAGCTGTTGCGAAGGTCTGAAGAGTACCTACACTACCGTTGTGGGGCGTTCAAAACACCTGTTCGGTCCGTATGTAGACAAGCAAGGTCGCCCCATGCTCGATAATCACCATGAGCTACTCATCCAAAAAAACGAACATTTCGTTGGTACCGGCCACAATTCAGAAATCATTACCGACGATGCCGGAAATGATTGGATGTTCTACCATGCCGTACAGGTCTCTAATCCTCACGGTCGCGTCTTGATGTTAGACAAGATACAATGGAAAGATGGCTGGCCATATGTGGAAGGCAATAGTCCATCGCTCGTGTCTGACAAACCCGTATTTACACATCGCTGACATATCTCTTTCTCGCGGTATTATGATTGCGACCTCGGGAGAAGGTGTAAGTCTTTGCTGCAGGGTCCTATAAATATATCAGCATAAGATTTTTGATAATAAATAAAATGCCATACCTTTGTTCTCACCATGGGATATGTTAAGGTCACTGAATGAATTGCAAACCAAAATAAAATCATGAAAACGAATCTCTCTCTCTCATTAGGTATTGCCTTGGCTATGATTGCCATATGCCTTACGGCTTGTAGTAACAGAAAATGTGCGAGTGTGGGCACACGAGTGGATGCACTGGATGATGCGGCATGGAATGCCTCGAAGTGGATATCTGTGGTGGACGCACCCATCATCACTGACCACTACATAGACCGTGCGCCCGATGGGGCCAGTTGGTTTGTCGCTACTCTGAAGAATGAGAAGAGAGTGGCTTCGGTCAAGTGGATGACGGCAGGCTTGGGCGTGTATCAACTCTATCTCAATGGGCAGTGCGTGGGTAATGAGTTCTTGAAGCCAGGCTTCACACATGTATTTAAGACAAAGCTATCGTTCACCTACGACATCACCGATGCCTATCATCGTAAGGCAGGAGGAGAGAACGTGCTCGCGGTGCAGGTAACACCGGGATGGTGGGGCGACAAGATAGTGACTCCTGGAGGCAATAGGGGTATGTATGGCACCAAGTGTGCCTTTCGTGGTGTAGTGGAGCTCACCTATACAGATGGCACCACAGAGTGGTTTGGCACCGACTTGGAGCATTGGAAGGCGGGCATTGCCGGACCGGTGAAGCATGCGGGTATCTTTGACGGCGAAGAGTATGATGCTCGCCAAAAGATGGGATATGACTGTATAGAGACACTGACCACGCCCGAGGAGAGCAAGGAGTTTCGCGGACAGATATTCCCTACCAATGGTGCAGAGGTGTATCTACGACATGATCTCACGCTAAGTCCCGCGAAGGCTTATATCTGGAATGGTGTGGAGGGCGCTAAGGAGAACGAATATGGCAAGGTAGTGGTGACCAAAAAGTTTGCCCCCGATGAGCAGATTACATTGCGTGAGGGAGAGACATTGGTGGTGGACTTTGGACAGAACTGTGCTGCTGTGCCAGCCTTCGTATTTAAAGCTAAGGAGGGTACCGTGCTGACCTGCCTGCCAGGCGAGTTGCTCAACGATGGCAATGGCGCTCGTAGCCGTGGCATGGATGGACCCGAGGGCAGCGTACATCGTGAAAACCTGCGTGCCCATGGCGACTGCTTCAGAGTGGACTATACCTTTGCTGGCGATAAGGGATTTGTGACGTATCACCCCACATGCACTTTTTTTGGCTATCGCTATGTCTCGGTGACTGCTACCGATGATGTGACAATCAAACGCATACAATCGATACCCGTGACCTCCATAGCCAAGGAGATGGAAACAGGCTTCATCAGTACTGGCAACGAATTGATAAACAAACTTATTTCAAATACCTACTGGGGACAACTGTCAAACTATCTCTCTGTACCGACAGACTGTCCGCAGCGCAATGAACGCCTGGGATGGACGGCCGACACACAGGTGTTTGCCGAGACGGGTACCTTCTTTGCCAACACGCTAGACTTCTTCCACAAGTGGATGCGTGATATGCGAGATAGCCAGAGCAGTCAGGGTGGCTTTCCTGGTGTGGCTCCCTTTGCACAATATGGCAATGAGATGATGCGTCTGGGATGGGCTGATGCGGGTATCATTGTGCCTTGGACCGTATGGAAGCAGTTTGGTGACACACAGATTGTGGATGACAACTGGGAGGCCATGAACCGATTTATGACCCATATCTACGAAACCAAGTATGATCATATGACACTGCGTGGCGAAAATCACAACTACCAGTGGGCTGACTGGCTCAGTTATGAGCCTCTAGAGAGCTGCAGTGGCCTAGCCTTCTCATACGAAGGACCTCTTCCCGCTGCTATCAGCTATTGGAACTACCTGAGTGCATGTTACTGGGCTATAGATGCCACCATGATGTGTGATATGGCTGCGGCTACGGGGCGTGATGCTGAGAGATACCAGAACATGGCCGACGAAGCTAAGGCATACATCAAGGAGCATTTTATCCATGAAGATGGAACCTTCAAGACAGATATCCTCAACACCATGCAGACACCAGCGCTTTTTGCACTGAAAACCCAACTCGTGGAAGGCAAGGCTAAGAAAGAGATGATAGCACGCCTACGCAATAACTTTGAGCAGCATGGCAACTGTCTGCAGACGGGCTTCTTGGGTACCTCAGTGCTTATGGCAACGCTCACTGAGAATGGCATGCAAGATATTGCCTACGAACTGCTGTTTCAGCGTAAGAACCCCAGTTGGCTATATTCGATAGACAATGGCGCTACCACGATTTGGGAGCGTTGGAATAGTTATATGATAGAATATGGTATGGGCCCTCGCGGTATGAACAGTTTCAACCACTATGCCTATGGCTGTGTGTGTGAGTGGATATGGGAGTCTGTGGCGGGTATAGCTGCCGATCCCGCATTACCGGGCTTCAAGCATATCATCATGAAGCCTCTGCCCGACAAACGTTTGGGACACGTCACTGCCGAATATCACTCTGCTGCTGGTGTCATCAAGAGTGCATGGAAATACGAAGGCGATACCTGGATTTGGAACTTCACCATTCCCCAAGGTGCCACAGCATCGGTAACCTTACCCGGTGAGACAGAAGCCAAGAGCTACACCAGTGGCGAGTATACGGTGAAGGTTGAGTAAAACTGAATTTCATACCATCCCCAGCCATTCGGTTGGGGATGAGTTTTTTAGATGTGAATGCTTTTTAATGACTTTGAATCCCCATCGCTCGTGATAGGGATTCTTGTTTTAGGGCCACTCATATCCCTTTTCTCCACTACACATCGTAGAGCTATAGCTTCCTACGATGCCGAGGCCACCATGGATGTTGGTGTGGATGGGGGTGGGCTCGCCCACGAAAGTTCCACCTGTGAGGTCGTATGAAGAGACGCTATTGAGGTAGTGATAATAATCTTCGCTGAGGGTCTCTAACATGAAGTGGTGGTGATAGGTGACATGACTGACTGTATCGGAAGGGAAGATGAAGTCGTTCATCCATGCATCATCGCCCCACCAACCGCTCTCAGGATTATACATCTCGTCATTGGTGCGAGGCGACTCCATGAGCATGAGGAAATCGATGGTGGGTTGCCCGTTGACTCTTCGTAGTTGTTCGTCTGAAAAGATGATGGCGTTGTAGGAGGTCATATAGAGTAATCCGCCAAGGAGCTGTGCGGCACTCTCGCTATCAATCACCAGTCGGCTACTGCTCTCGGTGAGCAGGTAGTGGGGGAAGAAGGTCTCTTCGGTAACGAAATAGCCCGAGGTGGTATCTTCTCTCTCCTGCTCTGTGGTGGAATAGTAGGTGTATATGTCGTCAGGATAACGGGCGAGGTAGGTGCCGTAATAGTCTATCGTCAAGCGGTAATAGTTGGGCTCATCTGAAGGGTCGTCGATGTGGAGGCTCACGAGCATGGCGCTATCGACTTCGTTGAGTGTGGCGAGGCTCACGGGATCGCCAGGATTCACAAAGGGTTGCATCGTCGTCTGTACAATATGGATAGGGGTGTGCGTCATCACCTGTTGGGTAGCTGTGGCGGTACCGATGGCATGGGTAGCCGTGAGTGTGACCTCATCGCCCGGACAAAGGGTGTAGCTGGTGCGGTAGTCTCTGGTGTCGGCAGAGTAGGTGAGCGCAAGGCACTCGCCATTGACGATGGCGGTTACTGTGGCATCGGAGATGCGTTGGGGTGCCTCGGTATCGAGGAAATGGGCCGTGCGGCTTACGGTGGCGGTAAGCATGCTATCTGGGAGTAGCAATGCATTCAATACGAGCTTGGGGGCTCCTGTCTCTGCATTGTAGGGGAGGTCGTTGACGCAAGAGGAGAACATTATTGTGCTCACGAGTGCAATAACGAATTGAAAATTAAGAATTGAAAATAGGAAATTATTAGTATGTCTTGTCATTGCTCAATAAATCAAAAATTTATACCATAGCTAAACGATGGAATGATGGGGAATATCGTTACCTTGCGCAGGGTGCGGTAGGATTCTTTTTTATTGAAGTCGTATCCTTCGTAGAGGTATACCATGAAGGGATTCATATTGTTGTAGGCATTGTATATGCTGAGGTTGATGGTGCGCTTTATGCTCGGGTTGCGCTTGAACTGTTTGTGAAAGTTGGCTCCGAGGTCGAAACGATGGTAGGGCTCAAGGCGATAGTTGTTGCGGCTCTCAAAGTAGCCCAAGGTGCCGGTATAGTACTCTGGCATGTGGGGCTGGTCTTCGTAGTAGTGGGTATAGAGGGTGCCACAATTGCCAGTGGCATATACCCATGTGGCCGAGAGGTCGAAGCGCTCGCTGAAGCGATAGTTGGCCGTGATATTGATGTCGTGACGACGATCGTACTTGGCATGGAAGGGACGACCGTTGTTGATGATGTGTCCTTCGCGATCGAACTGGCGCATGGTCTTTGACCAAGTGTAGGCCACCCAACCGGTGAACTGTCCGATAGAGCGTTGGGCCATCAGCTCAAGGCCGTATGACCAGCCGTCGCCCATGGCTACCTTGTCTTGCCATGAGGTGTTGCCTGTCATGAAGGAGGTGCCCTCGCGATATTCGAGCAGATTACTAAGGCTCTTGTAATAGGCTTCGGCAGAGAGGTCGCAAAAGCCGTCAATCTCATAGTAGGCTCCTGCTGCTACCTGATGTGAATGTTCGGGAAGTATGGTCTCGGTAACGGGTACCCAGAGGTCGGTGGGCAGGCTGATGCTGCTATTTGATAGCAGATGTACGTATTGTGTCATATAGGCATAGCCCGCCTTGAGTGAGAGATCATCGGTGAGGAGCAGACGACTGCTGAGTCGGGGCTCCAAGGCGTTATAGAACTTGCCTCCCACGGTAAAGGTCGAGTAGTTGAGGCCTGCGTTTAGCTTTACGGCATCGGTAAGCGTCATGTTGTCCTCGACATAGAACTGTGTCTCATGGGCCAGGATATTGGGTTCGCCTATGCGTTGTGTATGCTCCTCCTTGTCCTCTTTCTCGTTCATGGTCATCACATCGGGGCTGAAAGTGTGGTGTGTATAGGCTCCTCCCATGCGCATGTCGTGATGAGGGTTGGGACTGTAGTGAAGTTCTACCTTGCTTGTGAGGTCATATATGCCCGAGTGCATATCGAGCTGGGCCTTGTAGTTTTGGTTCAGTATCTTGTCCTTTTCGTCGAAGCCCATGCCTATCTTGTGGCGATACTGGGTGTAGCTGACCGAGGCATCTAAGAACGTTTGCGGATTTACCACATGATTCCATCGGGCAGCAGTAACGATATTTCCCCACTTCCATGAGAGGCGGCTATCGCTCCGATAATCCTTGGTGTCGGCCTCGTTGATAGAGAAGTATATCTTATCGTCTCCCGAGTAGTGGCTCAGGTAGAGGCGGTCGCGGTCAGAGAATTTATGATTCACCTTCACGTTGAGGTCGTAGAAGTAGTAGCCTGCTCCATAGTTGGTCTCATCGCCCTGGATGCGACTCATATACCATAATGCGGCATTGGTGATGAGGTCTGAGTAGGTTCGTCGTGCCGAGATGTTAAACGAGGTCTTTCCCTTCCACAGCGGACCTTCGAGGCTTATCTTTGACGATACGGCTCCTACATGTACATTGCCATGGTAGTGGTACATGTCGCCCTCTTTCATGCGTACATCCACCACCGAGGAGAGGCGGCCTGCATAATGGGCGGGGAAGCTTCCTTTATATAGTGTGACATTTTTGATGGCATCGGGGTTGAATGCTGAGAAGAAGCCAAACATGTGGTTTACATTGTACACGGGTACGCCATCGATAAGCATCAGGTTCTCGTCGGGACTTCCTCCACGAACATAGAGGCCTGCCGAACCCTCTGTGCCGCTCTGTACGCCAGGGAGCAGTTGCAATACCTTCAATACATCGGTCTCACCAAACATGGCTGGTACGGACTTTATTTGCGCGATGGGGATATCTATGGCACTCATCTGCGAACCGCGTACTCCAAGGTCGAGACGGTTGCCGACGATGGTCACCTCGTCCAAAGCAGAGTGGGGGTGTAGGGCAATGTTTACTACTGTGTCTCGCGTGAGGATAAATGTTCTGCTCTGTGGAGTATAACCTACATAAGAGGAGGTGAGTGTTACCTCTCCCTCGGGCAGGGTGAGTGAGTAGAATCCATAGGCATTGGTTACTGTGCCATTGCCACTGGTATGATCATAAAGTGTGGCTCCTATCATGGTCTCCTCAGCAGCCTTATCCGTGATGTATCCACTCACGGTGTGTTGCTGGGCTCTTGCTCCTGTAATGCATAAAGCGAGCAGGATGAGGATGTATGCAATACGCTTTTTCATAATGGATGCAAAGGTATGTAAAATATGAAAGATAGCCATGTAAAGAGTGTTAAAATAGAATAATAAGAAGAGAGGCACCACAGATGTGATGCCTCCCTTTCTTTGTCTCTCTTATAAAAGATTACTTCTTTACGATAGTGAAGATATGTGAGTCAGATTGCGAAATCTTGGCGGTAGAGAGATGGTTGCCCTCAATAATCCAGTAGTCGCTGCCACTATTTCCTGCATTGCGGATAGCGAACTTGCCATCTTGCTCGGTGAGGATATAGGTGTTCCAATCGGGGCTGTAAGCATCGGGCTTACCGAAGTTGCAGATCTCATTAAGATAACGATTGTCGGCAACGCTCTCGAGGATATATCTACCATTCTCCTTAACGAGTGAGAAACGCCACAACTGTGCTTCGTCGCCCTCGCGCTTGTTGGCGAATGTGGGACGTCCACCGAATGATTTTACATTGTTATTGGTCAAGCAACGACCCTGAGCATCCATGATGTAGTATGCCTCACCTGCCTCGATGGTGGGATGAGTCTTTGTCTCGCCACCTACGGGGATGATTTCGAAGATGAAGTGTTCGGCCTTCACGGTCTTGTCATTGGTTTGGTTGATGCGCTCATCATTGGCCATCCATACGCGTCCACCAGCATTGCCTGCTGTTTGAATTGCATACTTACCATTCATGCGATAGATGGTCATTGAGTGCCATGCAGGGTCGTAGGGATTTGCGTTCTTGTCTTTCCAGAAGTTACCCAACTCGTTGATGTAACGTCCGTCCTGAGCATTGGTAATCTTGTAACGCTCGGTGATGGGGTCGATGTTGATGTTCCACTCCTGACGTTGGGGGTTGATAACATCCTCAGCTGCCTGCAATACGGGGAAGTCGCCAGTGCGATCGGGGTTAGCATTCACGTCTGTGAGCCAACGGCCATTCACCTTGATGTAATAACGTCCTGCCTCGATGAGGTCTGAGGGGAACATGTCTGTACGATAGGTGTGCTTGTTCTTGTAGTCGCGAGCGAGACTCTTCGTAGCTTTCTTGATGAAGGGTACTACTTCTTCATTAGCAACTACGGGGTTGGGCTTCTTGATAGAGCCTTCGAAGTTGCGTGAAATGATGGCCTTCTGCTTCTGCTCTAACTGCAACTGTTTCTCATAGCCAGCAATGAATGCCTTCTCGTCACCCTTGTTGAGTAAGGTGTAGAGTTGCATTACGATTTCACCACGTTGACCGATAATCTTCATTACTTCGAGCCAAGGTGCAATCTCGGCAATCATCTCGGGCTCTTCAGTTGAGTTGAGCAACTCGTCAGCAGCCTGTACCATTTCGGTGAACTGCTTGGCCATTTTTGCTACGGCCTCAGCGTTGTAGCCCTTAGCGATAGCAGCATCGAATTCCTGAGCCGCAGCCTTGAATGCAGCAGACTCACCCTGACGACGCAAACCGTGGCCTGTGGGGCCGAGGTCAATGTTATGTTGGCAGAATACACGGAAAGCATCTACGTGTGTGGGCATCAACTCGTTCAGAGCACGCTCCCATGAGGTAACTGATGAGTAGGCATCCATGTTCCATGTATAGTCGGCAATGCTATAGAGCGATACCTTAGAAGCTTCGGCATACTCCATGGGGTTTGATACGAAACCGCTCAACTGATCAGCAATGTTGAGGTCGTTGCCATAGGTAG
>JAEIGA010012152.1_pt1 | contig 13065 bp, 8 predicted proteins | sample 9270691 | NCBI WGS metagenome assembly JAEIGA01 (sample SAMN17057246, study PRJNA624740) | gut metagenome | biome: biome; isolation source: fecal sample | host: Bos grunniens | place: China: Xizang | collected 2019 | reverse complement strand
CTGTTGTCACAGCCGGTGCTGGAGCACCAACTACAACTGGCGAACCAGAGATAGAGCCAGAGATTGCTGCAGGCACCTCGCCCATAGCTGCTTGCTGCTCTGTAGTAGCAGATGAAGATGCAGCTGGTGCTCCACCAAGCATGCCACCTCCGAATATGATAGTGCTTCCTGGCATTGCCTGTGATGCATTGCCCTCAGTTATCTCATCCTCCTCATCTTCAGCCATTTCTGCTGCCAGCTGGCTGTCTGTAGCGAGTTCACGACCGTCAGCAGTCTTATCAAACGGACGGTCAAACGCAGCAATGAAGAATACGAACACCTCAGTACCCATACCGATGAAGAGCATGAGGTTTGCGCCTGGCAGGTGAGTCAACTTGAAGAGAGTGCCAAGGATTACTATGGCAGCGCCCCATGAATATGCATAATTCATGAATGTCTGTCCTGCCACGCTGTCCATCCATTTCTGTATGAGATAGATTATATTGAATTTACTATATTTTGCCATCGTGATTATAGTGTTTTATTTGTATGCAAAATTATCTGTCGTGCTACGTTCTGTTCTTACAACGCGTTATTTGCGTTTCTTCTGCTGCTTCTGATTGACGCTTGATGAACTTGCCAATGAGCGTACGCAGCGGAAACCAACGTATGAGCGAGGCTGGTTCTGATATTCCCATGAGCGCCATGCTGAGCGTATGAATGATTCTGGGTCTTTCCATGAACCGCCTCTAACAGACTTCTTCTTAAGACGATATGGGTCTTCAATCGCTGCATTGTAGTCGAGCTGTGGATTCATGTCATTCATTGCAGACACTCCTGACGCAGTATATACTGTCGAGGTCCATTCTGCCACGTTACCCGCCATGTCATACAGTCCGTTAGAATTTGAACCATAACTGCCCACTCGGCTTGTAATCAGGTTGCCGTCCTCAATGTAATTACCTCTATCAGGTTTGAAGTTGGCATAGAAACATCCGTCTTCGTTCTTCGTGTCCATTTCGTTCCATGGGAACTCTGTGCCGTCTTTTCCTCTTGCGGCATACTCCCACTCAGCCTCAGTCGGCAGACGATAGCGCTGAATGTAGCGTGCCTGCGGTCCGAGTCCCTTCAGCAGATATTCTGTTCTCCATACGCAGAAGGCATTAGCCTGCTCCCATGTCACACCTACAACTGGATATTCGTTGTATGTAGGGTTAGTGAAATAGTTGCGCAGATAGAGCTCGTTGTCTGAGTTCTTGAAGTCGTTCACCCAGCAGGTTGTATCAGGATATATATTTACGATGTATGTATTGAGGAAATCCCACGGACCAGTGAGTTCTCTGTTGATAGTCTCGCGCACGATATTACCCTCGTCATCGATATATGCCGTATCCTTTGAAATCATCACCACCTCGTCCATATCAACCTCAATATCGGTATTGAGGTTGCGTTCTGCCGGATTTAGTCGGTTGCGTCGTAGCGCTGCAGTGGTATAGTCGTACACCTCATATCTGTAGTTGAGCTGTGACACGTCGAGCATTTTCTCGCCAGTAGCGGGATTATAGGTATAGAAGCTCTCTATAGCACGCTGCTCGTCCTCGTTTGGTTTGCGTGGCAACTGCTTTTTCCAGTTGAGGTGCGGAGTGACAGGATTGCCCTCTCTATCCTCTGTAATCATATACGACTCATCGCCGCCATATGCAGGGTCGGCAAGACGTGTACGCAGAATAGAGTCGTGCACCCACTGCACAAACTGCTTATACTTTGAGTTTGTCACCTCTGTTTCGTCCATCCAGAATCCGTCGACACTGATTTCCTTCACTGGTGTCTGTGTGCCCCATAACGAGTCCTGCTTCTCAATACCCATCTTGAGATAGCCTCGCTTTACGAGTGTCATGCCATAAGGTGTCGGTTCTGTGAAGGCTTTTCCGCCTCCTACTCCCACGACTTCTCCTCCGCTTCCTGCAGATGAGAGTCCCTGGCTGCCCATGCATGCAGAAAGAAGCATGAGCAAGACACTGCATGATATGATTTGTACTTTCTTCATATATTTTGTTTTGTTTTTTGTTTCAATAGTCAAATAAGCTACGGCAGAATCATCTTAACATTCTGAAAGAAGCCAACGACATCCATTACATTGTTATATATGTATTACAGGATTCTCACTGCCTTATGCACATTCTTTCCTTTCTTCACGAGATTCAGGTCAATCTGGTATCCAACGAATAGTTCGTGCGAGCCATTACCAGGATTAACCCCTGAGGTGTAACACTCGTAACTATAACTGAGAGTCACGCCCTGTATTTTCATGCCCACTAAAGCTGTCACGCTGTTTGTCGGGCTGTAAGAGAGTCCGCCATACATATATTTCGTATCGTTCTGATATACCAGTCGTCCTGTCACGTCTGCTCTGTAAGCCACTCCGTCCGTGCGTCCTATGGCAGATGTCATAACCGTCAGGAAAGGGTTACGCAGTTTGAAGGCATAGCCAGCTGTCAGATAATATGTAGGATCAATCTGCAGCTCGTTCACTTCGCCCAGTTCTACCTTTGGTGATGTGAGATGAAGCGCTGACACTCCTACATAAAACTGCTTGCGCTTGTAGTATATACCTGCGCCGAGGTCGAATCCGTTGCCGTTGACCTCTGACGATGTGAAAGCCGGGTCGCTGCTGTCTTCAAGGTCGAGTCCTGAGCCGTCGAACTTCTCTGAGAGGAGTGATGCCTGCACGCCAATGCTCAGTTCGCCACCGAATAGGCGCTGCTTATTGGCATACTGCAGCGAGATGCGCATATGATCGAACAAACCGAGTTTGTCACTCATAAACTGTGCTCCAGCGCCATGCGTGCCTCCGAGAAACAAGAAAGGCATGTCGGCTGACACATATGCCGTCTGCGGGTTATGCTCGAATCCAGCTAAATCCATGGCGTATGCTGCTGTGATATTCAGTTTCGGATTCTTTCCTGCCGCCGCCGGATTAAAGCTTGTCTCCATGTCATAGTAGTGACTGAATAGCACGTCGTATTGTGCCTTAACCTCCGTAACAAAGGTCAATGCAACACCTGCCACAATGATTCGCAGGCACGACATTACGCCGCTTGTTATCGTCTGCATACTATGTCCCACAACATTATAACGAAGAAAATTATTGTTTATTGCATGAATGTTGTTTTTTTTCTTTTTAATAACATTCTGGGGGGGGGATTAAAGAGGAAGGATTAAGGGGGAAGGAGGAAAGCGTTCCCTGGATAACTGATGTCATAACAAATCGAACCCCGAAGGGATGACAGCACGTATTGCTCTGCCTCTCCCTTCGGGGGATAATGTATGATGTATGATATGTCTTTACAGGAGTTACGTGCTTCGCACTCCATTGCCTGCCTGTGGTATTGATTGCTCCTCGCTCGGTTCAGGACTTGTATGCTCACCTAAAGTGATCAAAAAACAATCTCTGTAGGATATTGCTCGGTATATATAAAGTGTGTATCTCCCCAAGTAATTAAGAACATACGCTGATGTGACAGCGGCAATATTTGTTTTACGCTGATAAAGTTATCCTAAAGTAAAATAATCTTCTCTTCTTGCAGCACGAGATTCCTAGGCAGTTTGATAACTTTGAGTCGTTCATACCATATTTTTGACGAACCAGTCACATGTTTCTTGTTATGGCTGCTTACAATATAATAGTCTGCCGTATACTGGTCCATCATGCCAAGCAAAACATTTTTTATTCTTGAGCATTTTTCATTGATGGAATTATTAAAGGGGTCAATAAGTTTATCAATGCTTTCTGTTATGGCATTCTTGTCCATCAAACGTGCTGTAGCCATATAGTATTTCAGTAATTCTTCACGATAGTCTATGAGATTCTTAAACTCTATACCCTCAGGATGATTGAGAAAGAGAAGATATACTGCCTTGTGTACAGGATTAAGGATAATTTCCTTTTTGTTATCGTCAATGAGAATGAAGCGGTAGTCCTTTGTTATAAGGAGTCGGCTTAAGCGTTTTTTAGCGGCCTCAATGCGTAGCTTCTCTAATACAGGCACACCGATGGCATCAAGCAAAAGGTCATTGCGTTCTGCTGCCACCAGCGACTTTACCAACTTTGAAAGTTCGTCAGCAATGGCTTCAGGAGATGTCTCTTTCGAAAGAGTTATTCCTCTGTATCTTTCAATATTTTTGTTATCCATTGTTTCATTCTTTCTGTATATGAAGTGTCTGGTCCTGCCGTTGGCTCAAGGTCTGATGGTTTGGGATCTGTATATGAAGTGTATGGTCCTGCCGTTGGCTCAAGGTCTGATCGTTCGGGATCTGGAGGAGTCGTAACTGTAAAGATTGGTTCGCTCTCTACGGTCTCTTCTTTCTTCATAATAGGACGATACAGCTGGCGTATAAGGTCTTCATAATAATCGTCGTCTTTCATTTCTTCCTGACAGTTTCCAATTTCTTCCATACCCGTAGCGAGAATTGTCACTTTTGCATCTGCTCCTAAAGTATTGTCGGAAGAAATGCCCCAGATAACTTCTATGTTAGGATTGAGGCTGTCAAAGAAATCATCAATCTCCTGCATCTCTGGCACCATGATAGGAGTATCATCACTCGAGTAAATATTAAACAGTATGCGTTTGGCCCGGGTAATGTCGGTGCCATAGAGAAGCGGCGAGTCTAAAGCATTCTTAATAGCATTCTCCACACGCTTTTCGCCTTCAGCCCTGCCCATTGCCATTATCGCACCGCCTCCATTGCGCATAGTAGTTTCTACATCGCGGAAGTCAAGATCTATGCCTCCGTCGCTATTCACTGTTATCAGTTCAGATATGCCGACAACTGCTTCTTTCAGAATATTGTCGGCTCTGGCAAATGATTTCTTGACAGAGATTGGTGTGTCGCAATATACGTCGCACAAACGTTCGTTATTGATGATAAGCAGAGCATCAACATTTTTGCGCATCTCTTCGACTCCTTTTAGTGCACGGATTATTTTCTGTTTTTTCTCAAAATAGAACGGAATGGTAATAATACCTATAGTGAGCATGCCCATCTCTTTGGCAACACCCGCAATCACAGGTGCAGAGCCTGTTCCGGTTCCTCCGCCCATGCTTGCAGTGATGAATACCATCTTCGTTCCGTCGTTGAGCAGTCTCTTTATATCGTCAATGTTCTTTTCTGCCTCAGAACGCCCGATTTCTGGTACGCCACCAGCTCCCAGCCCTTCACCCAGCAATATCTTTGTAGGGACTGGCGATGGTGCAAGAGACTTGCTATCAGTGTTGCATACAGCAAGACTTACACCAGAGATTTCTTCATTAAACATATTACGCACAGCATTGCAACCGCCGCCACCTACACCTATGACTTTTATGATGCTCTGCATCTTGTCTTCTACGGTACCGAAATCAATCAATGTATTACACATATTCTTTAATTTTTGCTACAAAGGTAATAGTATTATTTCATATTGCAAAAAAACTGCAAGGCTTGCAATCTAAAAAAAAGAAATAAAAATTCCGGAATAGAAAATGAATTTAATTCCTTTAATCCTTTGTAAAAACAAATCTGAAGAATCGGTATAATCAGCGGTCTTGTATATACTACAAGAAAACCCACAGCAAATGTATATTTTGCTATGGGTTTCTCTATTTTTCTAATATTTGATTGTCTTGCTCAAAAGATTGTGCGGTGGTCGTAATTTTTTTTACTCCCATATAATTGTGGGACGAGGTTTCTGCGACAAGCCCCACCGTATGCTACATCTCCTGCCGTTTACAGTCTTTCCGTATACCGCATGATGCTTCCACTTAACTGACGCAAGGAAATCTCACATAGCTTTGTGTTATATTCTGCCACCAAGATTCTCTCCTCGGCATTGAGCAGGCTCTGCTGTGCCTCACGCATCTCTATGCCTGAGAGATCGCCCAGCATGTATCTCTCGTGCGCAATATAGTGGTTCTCCTGTGCTGTGATAAGATTCTCACGCTCAAGTGCCAGCAGACGAAGGTTATTTTTGTATGCCTGCCACAAATCGGCTAAGTCAGCACGTAGCGACTGTTCGAGCTGCATCTGTGCTAATTCAGAGTTTTCGACATTTATACGTGCATTGCGGCGCTGCATATTGCGTTTTCCATCAAAAAGCGTAATGCCCATGGTTACCCCGAAGTTTGCTCCCCAGTTATCTCTACTTTTCGCTGTACCAGAACCATAGTTGTTATGCGAGACGCTATATCCGCCATTAAGACGCACGTAAGGATAGTCGCGGCTCATCGTCGACTTATAGTCAAGTTCTGCCAGACGGATATTCTGCGATGCCATAAGCATAGACGAGTTATTGCGCAGCATGGCATTGAGCAGCGTATCGAAGACCAGTGACTGGTCGAGCACGATAGAGGTATCACGCACACGTATTCTGCTATCAATATCCTTCACCGCCATCATCTCGTATAGTTTTATGCGCGAAGTTGCGAGCAGCTCATGCTGTTTCAGACTCTGCGCGCTGTCGGCATTAAAGTCTACCTGAGCCTGCTGCAGGTCGAGTCGCGACGCACTACCTATGGTATAGCGCTCAAGAACAATGCGCAGACGCTCCTTTGAAAGCTTCACAGCATTGCGCAGATTGCGCATTCTGATTCTCTGCTGCACAAAATTATAGTATTCTGCTGTCAGATTAGCTACATAGTCTTCTATTGCTATGCGTGTCTGTGTTCTGCTTTGGCGTTTCAGTTCCTGCAGGCGTCGGTAGTTTGTCTGTATCTTGAATCCGTCGAAGATGGTCCATTCGGCATTGATGCCAGCTGACAGACCATGGTCGAGCGAGTTGCCAGTTTTCGTCACTATACCATCCTGTCGTGCCTTGGTATTGCTCCCGTAGTACGAACCGTCGTAACCGGCATTGGCACTAATAGTAGGAAGATATCCGGCATTAGCGCGTGTAGCGTTATTGTCAGCCTGACGTTCTTCGTTTCTGACTATTCGCAAGTCATAATTATTTTGCAGTCCCGCCTCAATAAACTGCGACAGCGAACCATCAATCACGCCCTCTGAATTATCTTGGGCGAACGAGACGTCTGGCAAGAGCATCAGAGTCAGCAGTGCGATTATCGATATATGTCTCATTGGTGTCATTGATTTTGGCGTTTAATATTCTGGTTAGTAGAAACAAATGAGTATATGGCTGGCACAATAAACATTGTAAGAACCGTCGAGAAGAGCATACCTCCTACAACAGCCGTGCCCATTGCTATTCGTCCGTTACATCCTTCGCCTGTAGCAAACATCAGCGGCAAGAGTCCAAGAACAGTAGAAACACTCGTCATAAGGATTGGACGCAGACGTTGAACAGACGCCTCCTTTATAGCTGTCATCTTATCTTCACCCGCCTGCTGTCGCTGATTAGCAAACTCAACAATCAGGATACCATTCTTAGCCACAAGTCCGATAAGCATAATTATACCGATCTGACTATAAATATTCATTGTCTGACCGCCTGCTGACATGAAAATCAGCGCACCGCATACGGCAAGCGGCACCGTAAGCATGATGACAAACGGGTCTTTGAAACTCTCAAACTGCGCTGCAAGAATGAGGTAGATGAGTATGAGGGCAAGAGCAAAGGCAAACATCAGGCTGGAAGAACTCTCACGAAACTCCTTTGAATCGCCTGAGAGAGCTGTGCGGAATGTGTCGTCAAGAGTTTCCTTTGCTATCTTATCCATTTCGTCGAGACCCTCTCCGATGGTCTTTCCCTCAGCCAGTCCTGCAGAGATAGTTGCTGATACGAAGCGGTTATAGCGATAAAGCTTTGGCGGCGCAATGCTCTCTACAAGGTCGACAAGATTCTCCATCTGTATCATCTTGCCGTCATCTGAGCGCATATATATAGCCTTAAGGTTTGTCGGGTCGTTACGCTGCTGGCGGTTAATCTCGCCAACAATTTCGTACTGTTTGCCATTCATATAGAGATATCCCATACGCTGACCGCTCAATCCATACTGCAGAGTCTGCGCAATATCTCTTGTACTCACGCCCATCAGATTAGCCTTCTCACGGTTGACGCTAAGTCTTACCTCTGGCTTAGAGAATTTCAGGTCGACATCTGCCATCTGGAATGTAGGATTGTCGTATACCTTCGCCATAAACTCTGGCAAGACCTTCTGAAGTTTCTCTATATTTGTGGCCTGGAGGACATACTGCACAGGCATTGAGCCACGTCTTCCGCCGAATGTACTCTGCTGCTGTACGAAGGCACGTGCATCGGTTTTCTGGCGCACAGCTTTCGACAATTGCTCCGCTACATCCATCTGCGAGTAGTCTCTCTCCTTCATATCCTTCAGCGTAATCTGTATGTTTCCAGAGCCATCAGATACTCGTGCAGTTATAAAGGCTGCGTCTGGCATAATAGAATCAGCAAGGGCATTGATACTCTCCGTATAGTCACGCATATACTCATAAGTCACGCCCTCTGGTCCTGTGGTTCGTATGGTGATGCTTGAGCGGTCTTCAAGCGGAGCCATCTCGGCAGGAATGCTTGTCCAAAGCCAGACGCTGGCAACAAGTGCCACTGCCATTGCAACAATAGCTGTGACACGATGGCGCAAGAAAGCGTTAAGTCCACGTGAATAGATACGGTTCAGTCCCTGAAAAAAAGGTTCTGTTTTTGTGTAGAATATATTCTTCTTTTCGCGACGAACAAGCAGCTTCGTTGCAAGCATAGGTGTAAACGTGAGCGCAGCGAAGGATGATATAATAACCGATCCTGCCACTACAAAACTAAATTCGCGGAACAGGCGGCCTGTCTGTCCTTCCATAAAGACAATTGGCAGGAATACCGCTACGAGCGTCACTGTGGTCGATACGACAGCGAAGAAAATCTCCTTAGCTCCCTCTATACCAGCCTCAAAGGGTTTCATCCCTCGCTCTATGCGTATGTATATATTCTCCGTCATCACGATAGCATCATCAACTACCAGTCCGACGGACAACACAATGGCAAGCATAGACAGCACATTGATAGAGAATCCACACAGATACATCACAAAGAATGCACCGATGAGCGATACAGGAATTACGATACACGGAATAAGTGTCACTCGCCAGTCGCGCAGGAATAGGAAGATGATGATAATTACAAGCAAGAATGCCTCATATACCGTTATCTTCACCTCATCAATAGAAGCTCTGATAAAACGTGTATTATCAAAACCGTAATCAAAGTGCACATCCTCTGGCAGGTCCTTTTTCATAGTTTCCATGCGCTCATGCACAGCATCGGCAATGTCGATATGATTTGCACCTGGCTGTGGCACAACAACTACTCCGACCATCGGCACACCGTTCATCTTCATGTAGCTCTTAATATCGCGCGGAGAGAGTTCGGCACGCCCGATGTCGCTGAACCTGACAAGACGCTTTCCGTCTTCCTTCACAACAAGATTATTGAACTCCTCAGTCGTGTGCATCTGACCCATGGTGCGTATGGTAAGTTCTGTGGTATTACCCTCTATGGAGCCAGATGGCAGTTCTACGTTCTCTCTGTCGAGCGCACTCTTCACATCCATTGGCGTCACACCATAGCCCGACATCTTAACAGGGTCAAGCCAAAGTCGCATGCAGTATTTCTTCTCACCCCAGATTGACACGCTTGACACATCAGGGATGGTCTGCAACTGCTCCTTTACTGTAAGGTCAGCTATCTCGCTAAGCTCAAGCAGCGAGCGCTTGTCACTCTGTATTGCCACCATAAGGATTGGGCGTGCATCGGCATCTGCCTTCGAAACAGTAGGCGGGTCACAGTCGCGTGGGAGCCATCGCTGTGCTCTCGACACTTTATCGCGCACGTCATTAGCGGCCGTCTCAAGGTCTACAGAGAGTTCAAACTCTACGGTTATTCTGCTCTGTCCCTGCTGGCTGACACTGGTGAGAGAGCGTATGCCTGGTATGCCATTGATATTCTGCTCAAGCGGTTCTGTAATCTGATTTTCTATAACATCAGCATTAGCTCCTGGATATGAGCACGTTACTGAAATTATAGGGTTATCAATTGACGGATACTCTCTGACGCCGAGCGTCATATATCCTATCCCGCCAAACAGCAGGATAATAAGCGTAAGCACCGTGGCAAGTACGGGGCGTCTTATAGACAGTTCGGATATATTCATATCTTTCGTTGAATTGCTTCTTCTTTTTACATTATTTGCTCATGCACGGCAGAATTCACAAGTTTTGCTATACGTTGTTTAATAAGGATGACGGATGAAAGCTAAAACAACTTGTTCTTTCATCTGTTCTCTGTTATCTTCCTATATCTTCTTAGCAAGCGAAACTTGTGTTATTCAAAAAATCATAGTTGGTTATGAGCATGTTGCTTGCATTTTATTTTGTTGCAGTATTATTCTTCACTACATTAACATCAACACCTTGTCCGTTACGGAGCTGCATCGTGCCGCTTATAATGACAGTATCGCCTACGCTAAGGCCCTTAAGCACCTGCACTTGGGCATCAGTACGTAAGCCCTTGCTGATCTCTACAGCCTCTGCCTTTCCATTTCGGCATAGGAAGACTTTGTCGATGCCCATTTCTGACACTATGGCTTCGCTCGGAACAGCAAGAGTGCTGTCATACTTTCGTGTTGTAAGGTTTACGTTAACATATCGTCCTGGCATAAGTTTGCGGTCACTATTGGCATACAGAGCACGCACAGTATATGTTCTGGTGTCTGTGTCAACATGTGAGTCTGACGCATATACAGAAGCATGGCGCGGCGTGAGGTCTCCCTCAGCTGTGAATGTCAGTTCCGTGCCTGGAGGCAGAGTACCAGCATAACGTTCAGGTACACTAAACTCGACCTTCAACGGAGCAATTTTTGTTAGTGTAGCTACCTCTGTAGCTGTTGTAGCATAGGCACCTGTACTCACCTTTCTAAGTCCGATTATGCCAGAGAAGGGAGCGCGTAGTTCTGTCTGTGCTATCTGTGCCTTCACACCGTCTATCTCAGCCTTCAGTGCTGAGAGATTTGCTTCAGCTTCTTGAAATGCTTCTTTGCTGACAGCCTCTTTCTCCAGAAGCGCCTTTGCACGATACAGACGGTCCTGCATCAGTTTGAGCTGCGCCTGTTTCTTGCGCAGTTCAGCCTGAAGCGGTGCATCGTTTATCTTTGCCAGCAACTGACCCTGAGAAACATTAGCACCCTCTCTGAAATAGATATTTGTTATCTTGCCCGATGTTTCAAAGCTAAGGTTCACCTCTTCATCAGGAATCAGTGAGCCACTGACAAAAATACCGTCAGAAAGAGACTGTTCGCTAAGTACCACTGCTCTAACATTAATTGTCTTGGATTGTTTTCCTTTGGCAGCAGACTTATCATCCTTTGCCATGTCTTTGTTCTCATGCGGAGCAAATGCGTTGTATGCCAATGCAGAGAGTATCACACCTATAACCGCAATAATGCCCCATTTAGTGTATTTATTCATATCTCGTATTATTATTATCTTCTTAATAGTATAACATCACATATATCCTTTTATTTGACGCACATTAACGTATAAAGATTAACTTCAATGCATGTTTTTTCCTTTCTTTTAACGTTTATTTTGTTTTATAGTTGACTCATAGGGCATTATTAAGAGACATAATGCGAAGAAAGAGGGAAAAGGATATGCTGTAGAGAGAAAATATAACAATAAGGCACCGAATGCATCACTTGCTGCACACGGCGCCTTATTATAATATGTATAAGTCTTTTCTTACTTCATAAGTTCGTCAAGGATTGTATAGAAAGCAGGATCTTCGCCCACAACAGTCTTAACGATTTTTCCTTGTGGGTCGATGATTATCTTTGTTGGGAATCCCTGGATGGCATATGTCGTAAGGAGGTCTGACTTGCGAGGGTTATAGACATGCTTCCATGGCAACTCGTGTTTCTTAACAGCGTCGCGCCATTTCTGCTCAGTGTCATTGCAGTCTACACCAAGTATTTCCAACTTATCTGAATACTTGGCATAATAAGCCTTCATATCAGGGAAGCCTTTAATGCACCATCCGCACCATGCACCCCAGAAATCGAGTATAACGTATTTTCCACGCAGTGATGAGAGTGCGAGGTCTTTGCCATCGAGGTCTTTCAGAGTGAAGTCTGGAGCCATCATACCATCAGCCACTTTCTTAGCAGCCTCCTGACGTGCCTTCTCTGCGTCAATCTGCTTCTGCACTGTTGCCACGATGTCTGAGAAAACTCCGTTTTTCACATTATCTGTCAGCAGGAGCATAGCAGCCTCTGCATCATCAGTTTCGTTAAGCAGTGTTGCTGTAAAGTCGTTTGAAGGATTAGCCTTGATATAATCCTTTATGATAGCAACGCGCTTAGCACTAAGTTCCTGATATTTCGGCATCACGCTATTACGGAGTGCCTCTTTATCGCCTCCTGCTGCCACCTTAGCCTCAAAGTCACTGACAAGCGCCTGGATCTCATCAGCCACAGGATCTACCATTGCTTCATATGCCGCCATGTCCTTATAGAACTTTGTTCCGCTAACCTTTACGTCAGGAGCAGCTCCCTCTACAACGCCCTGTTCTGAAGGTACAAGATAGAGAGGTATGCGTGTCGGACCGCTAGGTATAGTAACTTCAAAGAAAGCAAGGCGTGCCTTGCTGCCATTGAAAGAATATGTGAACTCGCCGTTCTTTGCCACCAGCGTGTCCTTTCCTTCATAACCGCGCATATTGCTTTTAATAATGCTTACTACAACCGTGTCGCTGGCAAGATTTGTCAGCTTGGCTGTGATTGTGCTCTGTGCGCTACCAATAAGCGCTGTCATAGCACATGCTGTTGTCAGAATTAGTTTCTTCATAATTAATTATATTTGTTATGTATATATTGTCTACTAATTGTTTAATGTTTAACGGTTAATGTTTAATTCTGCGAGTAAGCGAGAGCAGAGAAGAATTTACTCTATCTCTGCCGAGCGGGAGCAGAATCGGCGAAGCCAATGATTATAGTCGTTTTCAACTTTCCACTTAAACAAACAACTCGTTTACTCGTCTACTTGTCAACTCGTCAACCTCTCTTACAACGGATCCACATCATAATAAAT
>JAEIGA010012151.1_pt1 | contig 13065 bp, 15 predicted proteins | sample 9270691 | NCBI WGS metagenome assembly JAEIGA01 (sample SAMN17057246, study PRJNA624740) | gut metagenome | biome: biome; isolation source: fecal sample | host: Bos grunniens | place: China: Xizang | collected 2019 | reverse complement strand
GGGACTCACCCCCCTACCCCGAACACGTCGAATTAAATTATCAACGCGTTTCCGGTCAACCGGAACCCGGTACGTTTGGATGGTTCCGGAGGGTGACGGTAGGTTGTGGGGTGTGTTTCTTCCTTATTATATGTGTATAAAATTTATTCCGGTTAACCGGAAAAAATATTTTATTGTAAAGTATTGACATTGTAAAATATTCATAGTAGAATGGTATTGTAAGTTAATACATTTCTTTAAGAAAGGGGATAACAATATGGAATTTTTAGTAACTACAAACAATGACATTGTATATTCAAACAAGGAATTACAAAAGTCAACAACCGCAATTTTCAAACTTGGAAATTCAATTAAGGCAAATTGGTTTTCTATTGCACACATTATCGCCGGAGTTGATGCAACCGAATGTTATAAGGATGACGGATTTAATACCGTTCATGAATGGGTGGAAAAAACTTTTGGTATTAAAAAGAGTAATAGTTATTCATTACTTTCTATTGGCAAGGAATATCTACGCGAAATTACTACGGCATCCGGTAAAGTTGTTGGATATGGTACTAATTTAGTAGTTGAGGGGGATGCGGATTTTAGTAAAACGCAAGTGGAAAAAATGTTACCCGCCGGACATGAACTTGCATCGGATTTAGTATCATCCGGAGAAATTACACCGGATATGTCCGCGAAAGAAATTTCTAAGGTGGTAAAGAAACACGTAAACCCCGAAACCGAACCGGAGAACGAACCCGAAACCGAACCGGAGAACGAACCCGAAACCGAACCGGAAAAATTTATACATGAGTTTATTGTTGGAGAAGATTTCGAGGGAACTACTACAATTACATTGGCAATAGATACCGATAAAATCGAGTTCTTAAAAGATATATTATCGGAATATATGTTCTAATGTTAACAACGGTTTCCCGGTTCCGTTTAAAAACCGGGGCAACTATAAATTGTTGGGGTATATCCCCGGAAAGGAATTTTATTATGGAACTTGCTATTTTTGCAAAAAAGAGAACAACGAAAGAGGGAAAGACATTTTATAATTATCTTTCTACAATGACAAAAAAGAACGGAACTGATTTAACAGTATCTGTTAAATTCCGTGATGATTGCGGAGCACCTAACCCGGCTAATTGCCCGGTATATATCAAGGTTGAAAAAGAAAATGCTAATCTTTCATCTAAGGATTATACCCGTGAGGATACCGGAGAAACTGTTAAATCATGGACATTATGGGTTTCCGCGTGGGAACTTGGCGCACCGTTCATTGACCATTCACTTGATGATTTCGAATAATGTTTCACGTGAAACATTCCGGTTAGCCGGAAACACGGAACCGGGGTTAGTAATAGCCCCGGTTCATTTCATAGAAAGGAGAATATATGTTAATAATAGATTTAAAAGAAATGGGAACTAAATGTAAAGAATTTCGCGTATCTGCCGGGATGCTACAAATAGACGTAGCTAATGAAACCGGGTATAGTTTAGAAAATATATCGGCATTTGAAAATGGTCGTAATGATAATTCAAGAATATTATTATGGTATCTTGCGTATGGTATGAATGTTAATGAATTGATAGGGGGTTAATTATGGCTAAAGTATATAAACAACCATCTTTAGTATCGGGTAAATCGGTTAGTGATATATTAAATATGGATATAAACACATTTAATTCATTAAAATTACCGGAAATGCGTAAAGTGGTGGGGCGTTTAGTTTCGGCGGGTAACAAGCGTTTACGTTCATTTGAAAGGGCGGGTGAAAGTTCCCCGGCAACACGTCATGTATATAATTCCGGTGGTGTATTTTCTACACGCGGTAAAAACATAAATCAATTACGTGCTGAATATGTACGCGCAAAAAATTTTATTGAAAGTGCAACCGGAACCCGGAAAGGGTGGAAAACTGTAAAGAAAAATATTATTTCCGGACTTGAAAAACAAGGTGTATATATGACCGAAAAACAATTTAATGATGTTTGGATGGCGTATGAAAAATTAAAGGAAATGTCACCCGAAGTAGCTACAAAAGGATTAAAATATACCACATTACAAAATGTTGTTGATATGGTTAATGATGGTAAATATTCCGCGGATGATATTGCATCAATGTTACATCAGCAAATAAATGATATTTATGAAAAACAAGCGGGGTTGAATGATGGCGTTAGCGGGGTTTCGGGATTTTTTGAATACCAATAAAATATATAAACCTACCGAAATACTAACGGTTTTAAAAATGGTTCGCCCTAATTTTCGTTTCGCATACACCAATAAAAAATATAAATATTTTAATGTACCGTGTTCATTTGATATTGAAACATCATCTTTTTTCCGGTCAACCGGAAAGGAACCCGAAAAAACCGCTATTATGTATGAATGGACTTTTGGAATTTATGGGGCGGTTATTATCGGGCGTGAATGGTCGGAATTTATTTATATGATTAACACATTATCAGATGAATTACAATTAAATGAAAATAAACGGTTAATAATATATGTGCATAATCTTGGTTATGAGTTCCAATTTATGCGGAAATGGTTTGAATGGAATAAAGTATTTTCTATTGATAGTCGTAAACCCATTTATGCATTAACAACCGGGGGTATAGAATTTAGATGTTCCTATTTATTATCCGGTTATTCATTGGCTAAATTAGGGGATGAACTTAGAACATATACGGTTAGAAAATTAGTTGGTTCATTGGATTATGAAAAAATCCGCCATAGTAAAACACTACTAACCCCCGATGAATTATCATATTGTGTTAATGATGTGAAAGTGGTTATGGCATATATAGCGGAAAGGATAGAACAAGATAAAAACATAGCTATGATACCGCTAACTAAAACCGGATATGTTCGAAATTATTGCCGTAATTCATGTTATTATGAACCGGATAAATCCCGTAAAAAATCATTTAAACGTGTACGGTATATGGATATTATGCGGGGGTTACGATTAACCCCGGATGAATACCAACAATTAAAAAGGGCGTTTCAAGGTGGATTTACTCACGCGAACCCGTTTTATTCCGGTAAAGTTTTAAACGATGTTACGTCTTTTGATTTCACATCAAGTTATCCATGTGTTATGGTATGTGAACAATTCCCCATGAGTTCCGGGGAAAAAATAGAAATACATTCAATGGATGAACTTGAAAAAAATCTAAAATTATATTGTTGTTTGTTTGATATAGAAATAATAGGTTTACAATCGGTTTTATATTGTGATAGCTATTTATCGGTTTCCCGGTGTTGGGATGTTAAAAAACCGTTGATAAATAACGGGCGTTTAGTATCTGCCGAACATTTATTTACAACGGTTACGGAACAAGATTTTATGATTATAAAACAATTCTACACATGGGAACATTTAAAAATCGGTAATTTCCGGAGATATAAAAAGGGATATTTGCCCACGGATTTTGTTAAAGCTATTTTAAAATTATATCATGATAAAACAACTTTAAAGGGGGTGGACGGTAAAGAAATCGAATATTTAAAAAGTAAAGAAATGCTAAATAGTTGTTATGGTATGGCGGTTACTGATATTGTACGCCCCGAAATAATATATACTGATATGTGGAACCCACCGGAATTACCGGATATTGATAAAGCTATAAAAGATTATAACGGTTCCCGTTCACGTTTTTTGTTCTATCCGTGGGGGGTTTGGGTTACGGCATACGCCCGAAGAAATTTATTTACCGGAATATTGGAATTTAAAAATGATTATATTTATTCCGATACGGATAGTATAAAAGTATTGAACGCCGATAAACACATGGATTATATCAATAAATACAATACTATTATCCGTGAACAACTAATAAAAGCTATGACATATCATGGAATTTCCCCGGATGCCATTGAACCCAAAACAATAGATGGTATTAAAAAATGTTTGGGTGTATGGGATTTTGATGGACATTATCAACAATTTAAAACGTTAGGGGCTAAACGTTATTTAGTGCAATATTCTAATGATGAACGGAACAAACCAAAAGACCGGGGTAAATATAATTTAACGGTTTCCGGATTAAATAAAAAAGTTTGTGTGCCGTATTTATTGGAAACTTATGGTGAAACGGATATATTTAATGTATTTAATAATAATTTATACATCCCCCCGGAACATACCGGAAAAAACACCCACACATATATTGATGAACCCCGGGCGGGTGTAGTTATTGATTATTTAGGAAACCCCGGAAAATATAATGAATTGTCGGGGGTGCATCTTGAAAAATCCGATTATTCATTATCTATATCACGGGAATACTTAGATTATATATTAAATGTTGAAACCGTTTATTATTAAATGTTTCACGTGAAACATTCCGGTTAACCGGAAAGGGGTTAATATGAGAATTAGAGAAATAATATTATTGATTATTTGCGGAACATTTTTATTGTATATGTCGTATATAGCGTACGTCATAGGCATGGTTAGATAGAAAGGGGGTTTATCTTGAAACCTAAATTTTATTCACTAAAAAACATACTTTCCAAAAATGCACAATATAATGTTATTTTTGGGGAACGTTCCAATGGTAAAACATACGCCGTATTAAAATATGCAATTCAGAAATATGCGGAAACCGGGGAACAATTAGCCATTGTAAGACGATGGCAAGATGATTTTACAGGAAAACGCGGATTAACTATGTTTGATGCATTAGTTGCTAACGATGAAGTAAATAAAGCTACTAAAGGAAAATGGACGGGTATATATTATTATGGTTCCCGGTGGTATTTTTGCCGATATGAAGATGATAAACGTATATCAGATGAAAAACCATTTGCCTACGGTTTTAGTATTTCATCAATGGAACATGATAAATCAACATCATACCCGGATATAACCACTATATGTTTTGATGAATTTTTAACACGTACTATGTACATTCCGGATGAATTTGTGTTATTCATGAACGTAATTAGTACAATAGTTAGACATCGAACTAATGTTATTATTTTTATGTTGGGTAACACGGTTAATAAATATTGTCCTTATTTTAAAGAAATGGGATTAACCCATATTAAAGAAATGAACCCCGGTGATATTGACGTATATAAATATGGGGAAAGTGATTTAACCGTTGCGGTAGAATATACAACACCAAACAAACAAGGAAAGGAAAGTGATTTATATTTTGCGTTTGATAATCCTAAACTTTCTATGATAACCGGGGGTGCATGGGAAATAGATATTTACCCACATTGTCCGGTAAAGTATAAACCGGATGAAATATTATTTACCTATTTTATTGAATTTTCCGGTGATTTACTACAATGTGAAATTATCCAACATGACAACATGAGTTTTACTTTTATCCATCGTAAAACAACGGAAATTAAAAACCCGGAAACCGATATAATTTACACCCCGGAATTTTCATCATTACCCAACTATAAACGAAAGATAACTAAACCCACTAATCCACTTGAAAAAAAGATAGCGGAACATTTTATAAAAGATAAAGTATTTTATTCGGATAATGAAGTGGGGGAAATCGTACGTAATTATTTGATATGGTGCGGAAAGGTGGTTAATTAAAATGATTAAATGGTTACGATTATTTATGATTAAATATATACAACGTCAATGTATACATTTTTGTTGTTTCTGTAAATATAAAAATTTATGTTGGTTTGATTTACGTATTGATGAATAAAAGTAACCCCGGATGTTTCACGTGAAACATTCCGGGGTGTTTTTCGGTTAACCGGAAACTAATCGAAATCGGTTAGTGAATATTGTTCAATTAGTTTCATACAATTATCAACATATTTAGTTGATGTACAATATCCATCAGCAACAATTTTTTCAAGATAATCCCGGGGGGATATTGCGGATTTCAAATTTTCATATCGTTTATACTGTAAAAACTGAAAATGTCCATTTATCCCCTCAAATTCATTTTTATATGTCCGGAAATTGTCGCGGATGTTGGTTAGTGTTCCGGGGGTGTATTCTTCTTTAGTAGCAAGATTTACGGAACCACCTTTCCACGTCGAACCGCATTTCATACCATGAAAATTGTAATATTTAGCGGATAACACGGAACGTCCATAATTACTTTCAAGTATTCCCATAGCAATAATAGCGGATGGAAATTTATAACCGTATGCAATAGCAAATGCTTTAACCAACATACCAAAATAATTGATAAATTCAATACGTTTCATTTAATCACCCCCTAATTTATCGGTTAATTTTTGTAAAGCAATAGTATTGTTATTTAGCGCGTCGGTCATTCGTTTAGTTTCTTCATCATGTTGCGCGTTAAGTTTATCGAATTTTTCATCGTTTTTATCTTCCCGGTATTTTACATACCATCCGCACATAAGGAAACAAACAATAGGAAACCCGATAGTAGAAATGATTTCGCTAATGCTATTAACATCCATTTTGCACCCCCTTATAAAATAATGCCATTAGTTAACAGTTCTATAATTCTATTATGTTCCGGTTGTGTTGCCGATGTTTTAATGAAACATTTTTTGATTTTTACATATCCCGTATGATTTCCTAAAACAACCGTTTTATTAGCCGGATAACCATAAATAGTATTATAATTATTTGCATCATAGCCGTGACGCCTACCAATTATTAAATATGGTTTTTTCTGCCCCATAATTCCCGCATTAGCTGATAAATTACCGGAATGTGAAACATGAAACATCTCATGTGTTAATGATTGCCCCGCTATTGTTGCCCCGGCTAAAACACCTAAACCACCACCACTTGCAACAGATAATCCCGCCGTAATACCACCAATTAACGCGGTTAACATTCCAGTAGCATTTCCGCTTGTTAATGGTATCTGTTGCGAACAATTACCACTATATGTGTATAATATAGGACTATTAGGCATATCTACCGTACGTGTTACACTAACCGTTGCTAAACAAGTTCCGGTATATACATCAACTTTATATTTAACATTTATAGTTGCGTTCATACATTCGTTTGTGTCAAGTTCTACAATTCCTATAAATGGTAAATACAAATGTAATGATGTATATGGTGCATAATCCGTAGCATTTTCTTTATTTTCCGGTACGGTTACGGTTCCGCAATCAATAGTTACAAATTGAGAACCTACAACCGCGGAACCAACACCGCTATCAAGAAAACCAAGTATTATATTATGCGAACCACTAACCGCGGGTGTAGCATATATTTGTATCAATGAGATAATACCATCTAACGGATTTTGCCATATATCCCGAATGGACGCCATAATTGAACTATCCCACAAATAAGCCCCTAACGCATCAAGTTCCGCCCCCGTGGGATTGTATACGGTGAATAATTTATTACTTGATACCGTACTTGGCAACGGAACCACCGGAACTATGGGTGATGGTGTGGGTTCCGGATTAGGGTTAACCGGGTCGGGTGTTGGTGTTCCCGGCGTGGGGTCGGGTATGGGTTCCGGTTCCGGTTGTGGGTCGGGGTCGGGGTCGGGTGTGGGTTCCGGTGTAACCCCGGGTTCCGGTATGTCGAAATTGGGATTTATAGCCGGGTATATATCGGGCGCGGGTTCCGGTTGTGGATTTTGCGCGGGTTCCTGTTCCGGGTATGGGTCGGGTTCGGTTCCGGGATATTTAACCGGATAAACCGTTGGTAATGTTGACGGGTCGGGTAATGTAACCGGATATTCCCACGGCAACCATCCGGGGTAAATTTCCGGAAATGGTGATGTGCCCGGTAAAATTGCACCCGGTTGCGTGTTGGGTGAGGGTTCATCTACTACGTTAATACTTGAATATGTTTTACTACTACCGAATGTTTTTACGCCCTCAAATAATACATTGATAGTACGTGATGTTAAATAATTTCCGGTTAATACTACGGGTTCCCCCGCGTTAGCGCGTCCCTCCGTTTGTAGGTGTTGACCATAATAATTTCCACTACCTAAAGTAACCGCATTTAAATCATCTTCGGAAATCCATATAGATATAGGGGAATAACCACTATAAGCATCACTACCACCATAAACGGATATGATACATACTTTATCATCAGTGTAATATTGATTTATAAAACCGGATATGGCACCCATAGCATTAGATATATCTATCGCACGTGTGTTATTAGCTAATGCATGGGATAATAAATCGGTGGGGTTACTACGTGAAATAATTTCAACACTTCCACTATCGGAATAATCGGGCATATCAAATTCACCGAATATCCCGGCGTTTAAAAATGCGGTTTTAAATATTTCTATTGTTTCTTCATCGAAATATATATTGTCACCATTCCAATATCCTAAAATTTTACCACCAACAGTTTTACCCGCATTTTGTAAATTATAAGCAACATCATCCCAAAATGACGGGGCTAAATTATATAAACCAACACCCGCAAGTATTCCTAATGCGGGGGCGATGGCATAACCTACCGTTCCAACTTCCATAGATAAATAAGCCATTCCGGTAGTAGTTGCCCCGGTTGCTCCGGTTTGAACCGCAACACCTACATTATTAGCCGTACCGTTACCACCTTGAACGACTTTAAAAACGGCATCACCTATTTCATCTCCGTTATCAGCAATTATTTTTACAACGTTGCCCTCTATTTGTGTTCCGGGCGTTATTATTGTTTTTAAATATTCCGCAAAATCAACTATTCCCATATTAACCCCCCGCACATATCAAAATATACGAACCGTTTTCATTTAATCCGTTAGGAAATTCTTTCACTTCATTGTATTTTCTACTATCCATAACAAAAGAACCATCATCAAGATATAAATTTGAATTTTCTTCATTTTCTGATTTATCTATAATTACGGTAGTATTTAATATATCATTCATGAATGAATAAAGAACATCCACCGAACCACTAATTAACCATCTATTATTTCCAAGTAGTTTTATATCATCTATGAAATAATAACGGTTAAATTCGGATATATACATATAATTATAATTGTATTTAACCGGGTTTGTTTTTTCTATTTCAATTACTACGTTCATAGCCGATGTTATATCTTTAATGGTTCCATCCATTGTAAAACGATTAGAAATGAAAGAAGATTTATTAACCCGGTTACGTTCGGCATTACAAGTAAATAAATCTATTTGCATATTTACCCCTTTCTATAATAGCCTAGTCAATTAGAAATACTAATTAACTAGGCTATAAATTATTCTAAAAACACATCAAGTAAGCGGTAAAACTTCATCTGCCAATGAAAACGCTGTTGCTGAATATGTAGAACCGCCTACATAATGTTGACGCCATCCCTTAGTACTGCCGTTTAATTCAGCACTAACGGCATATACTTTTTCAGAACCGTAATTAACCCCGTATATTTTTACCGGAGAACCGTTATTATTAACTATATCCCATAAATCATCTTTACTTGTAATAGCTGATGATACATTTAAAATTAAAGGGCAAGCAATTTTATTTGTACTATTAAATTCAAATGTGAAATTATGAAGATATAATTTATTTCCACCACCGGAAACCGAAAGAACATCCCCGGTCATTGTAAGCCCGGAACCGATTTTAACACCACCTTTAGTTTCTGCCGATGCGGTAGGTAATGTATAAGGCGTACTGCCGGAACTAATCGCGTCACCAATTGTTGTCATATCCCCGTTTTTCTTTCTAAACGGAAAATTAAAAGGAATAGGAAACATATAACCACCTTTCCGGTTAACCGGAATGTTTCACGTGAAACATTCCGGGAACCTCTAAATTATCATTCTACGAAGAACACAACAAAATTTTCATTGGTATCATTGAAATAACCCGCATCAAATTTATACCAATTACTATAAAATTCTGCCTTGGGATTGTAATTAGTTGTTACACGTCTATCAAGATTAGTAACACCAAGGGCATCTCTATCGAACATTACGCACAAAATACCGGATGCGTCAACCGTTGCACCGGATGCGGTTTTAATGTTAATTGATGAAATATCATCAAATGCGTAACTTTCTCCGGAACCTTGCCAATAAGGAACAACATCCGCATTAGGCAATTCGGTAAAACTATCATGAAATACATCCGACTGAAGATATACATTGGCGGATTTCTTAAAATCTGCCAACATTACAACGTGCAACATATCAGCGGGAGTAAATCTATCCTTTCCGCCAATGTTAAACAATGCGGAAATCTTAGAAAGCCTTGACATATACACGCCCATTTCATAAGATGCAAAACGGATAAATTCCGGTGATGTAAGTGCATCATCCGCGGTGAGTTCGGTGTTGAATTTCTCATTATAGAGATAAAGAAGATTAACCGCCTTAACACCGGATGTTGTGGCAAGTTCGGTATCACCATAATCATCCACAATAGTTTCTCCTATCATATTGTTAATGGTGCGCATAACAAGTGCATCAACTTTAACGGTCATAGATTTATCAATAGCATTGTAAAGCATTGAAAGAAAACCGTTTAGCTGTTCCGCATTTGAAAAACTTTCTTTAACTTGTCTTTCAGTAAATGACATAGGAACTTCAAAAGTTACACGTTTATTAAAGAATTTCGCGGAAACGGTGGGTTTATAGAAAATATTAGGGTCATAGCTTTCACCATTAGTAAGTTCCCAACTTTCATTTTCAGTTGCATCCGGAAGTTCTGCCGTAATTTTTTCAAGTACAGAACCATATTCCCATCCATCCATCAATACAGATGGTACAGAACCGGAATAAGGACGATTAACAAAAATAACTTTCCCGATATGATTAACAAGTGATTTAACATAATTATCAACCGCGGATGCATTGAAAATTTCGGTTCCAATGTCCACAATGTTTGATAAATCCTCATTAACAACAGTTTCGGTTCCAAGTACTTCACTTGTTACCTCATTCATAATTTCATAAATCTGTTTTACTTCCATAATATTATCCTCACTTTCTTTTATGAAACAACATCAAGTACGGTTGCGGTGTTATCACTTTTAACATGAATGTGAAGTGTTGCACCAACAATAACAATTTCTGTTGCGGAAATAGCCCATCCGAAACAAGTAACCGGGGAAACTTCCGCGGAACCATATACACAATTATGCGCTATAATTGGTTTTCCGGATGCTAACGCGGTTTTTGTGTCATTCCATGAACCGGGAATGTTCTGCGGGTCGGTTTCGGTTAAATCCAAACCCTTACAATTCAACATATAGTAACCACCATTCATAATATTGCCCTCACTTTCTTTTAATAAATTTTAATTGTTAATACCCGGTCTACATCCGGGAATACTACCATTTCAAAAAAGTTCCACATTCGTAATTTTCTTTCACTTTCTATCATCTGTTGTGATGTAGTAACACCAATATTTCCGGAACGGGTTAATTCATAATTACGCGTTTCCGTATCGCGTCCACCATCCACATATCCTTGTGTTCCGGTGTGGGTGTCGATATTGGTTCCGGTGGTGCGCTGTTCTACTTCATCAGTAGGAACCGCCGACGATGAATTAAACGCGTGTTTTGAATTATCCGTATTATTAGTTATATTCGGTGTATTGATATCGGTTAAATTATCGGTTCGGGTTGATGTTCTGCCATAATCTGTTGTTTTTATATCATCGGTCATATTTTCAACCATTCTATAATTTTCAATAGGATTATATTCCACAATTAGTGTTTCCCATTGTTTCGACCAATTATCACCGAACATAGTAAAAATTGTTGCTCCTAATAATTCCATATTTCCGGATGTTATTAAACCATCAACCAATAAAGTTTTAACAAGGGGTGAAATAATTTTTTGTCCGGAATAATTACCGTGATATTGTAAATCAAGTTCCGATGATATATCTAATTCTTTCCATGGTACATCGAGATTATCTAACGCGGAAAATATACCCCCGGTTAACCATTCCGGAATAACATCATTTATCCGTTTCGGGTTCATCTTCCCCCCCTTTCTCCGGTTCGGGTTCCGGTGTTTCATTTTCCGGTTGACCGGAAATATCATCGTGTTCCATTTCAATTTCTTGTACGTTATCTTCCCAACTTGAACTTAAACTAACGCGAATATTAGTTCCAAACATATCATTAACTTTATCTAATGCCCGTTCGCGATTTTTTAACATATCGTCAACTAATGGAAGTAATGCATCATTGTTTAATTGACTTTCCGAACTATTTAAACTTTCGCGTTTCATGTTATAATTAGCATTTAAACCTAATTCATTAAACCATGATGCCTTTAAATATTGTTCCATTTCGATTAGATTAGTTAATGTATTACTATTACCCGTAGTTCCGTACGGTTGCGCCTTTACGCCATCCAAGAATGAATTTTCCGCAATAACACCCATTTTTCCGGTTTCAATATCTGATAAAAATTTTAATGCACTTTCCCGGGTTCGGTCATCCGGTGCCGAAATTAAATCTATAATACGGGAGTTAATAACCGCAAGTTTCATAGACAATTCATTTTCAGTAATTCCGGTTGCATACCGTGAAAACATAGGCATTAACCCAAGATATAAACTATCATTAGGCATAATCACACATTCTTCATCAATTTTCAATGATTTAGATAGTTTTAACGCGGGATTAGCAATAGTATAAATAGTTGGCATATAGTACGCATCCGGTTCACCACCTAAACCCCCGGTAAATACATATAAATCATCATTATATTTGTACCAACAAACATTACCGTTAGTTTGTAAAAATAATTCTAATGACCGTTCCGGAATTGTTTTGGGTAGATTTTCCCATCTAAACATTGATTGTGTGCGGTTTAACATATACGCGATATGTTGATTTATGCACCGGGGTTTTTCCGCATAATCATAATCAACACATCCACCAAGTAAACCATAAACATATTTGTTAAAATACTTTATTTCATTTTTACCCATCGTTCCCCCTTTCCCGCATCCTTGCGTAATATTTATATTTCTATTATAATAGTAATTTTAGTTTTAAATATTTTCAATGTGAATATTTCACACCCCACAACCTACCGTCACCCTCCGGAACCATCCAAACGTACCGGGTTCCGGTTGACCGGAAACGCGTTGATAATTTAATTCGACGTGTTCGGGGTAGGGGGGT
>JAEIGA010012150.1_pt1 | contig 13066 bp, 18 predicted proteins | sample 9270691 | NCBI WGS metagenome assembly JAEIGA01 (sample SAMN17057246, study PRJNA624740) | gut metagenome | biome: biome; isolation source: fecal sample | host: Bos grunniens | place: China: Xizang | collected 2019 | reverse complement strand
CGCGAAAGAAGGATGCGGCAACCGCTGATGCTGGCCACCTGCTCACACTCGGAGAATGTCACCGTGTCAACGTCAAGCCGCTTGTAGACGCTATTGTCAGCCTCATCCGTGATACGGTCGCTCTGCACCTGCTTCAAGTTCCTGCCCATTGCCTCGCGCTGCTCCGTGATGATGGCAAGGTGTGGAATCAGGGCGTTCATAGCATGCCGCAAATCCTTGTGCACCAAATTTGCGCCTGCCAACTGCACGATGTCTCCATTCTCATTCTTGTACGTTACGTTCAGCGTCCGCTGCTTCGTAACCTGAATCTTTAAAAATTCCATAGAATCAGTTATTTAAGTTAATAATAGATATTAAGCAGTTTTGAATCTGCTTAATAATTGAATTGCGAGTAGAACTCGCTGAAAAATCTATCCTCTGGCCTCGGCAGCGTGATGCCCAGCTCCGTAGCTGCATCGGCCTGTATCTTGTTCAGGAACTCCGTCATCTGCTGGGTGTTCATCCGCTTCGTCTCACCAACCACCTTCTCCATGCGCTCACCGATATGCACCACGCGGCAGAGAAACTTCTTGCAGTAGTAGTCGTGAACGTCCTGCGCTGGTGTTCCCGTCTCACGCTCGATGCAGCTGAACCACATCCACATGAGGGCGTTCTGCGATACCGTCCGCTTCTCCGTCACTTTCTTGACCTCGATGCTGTACGTGCCATTCTGCAACAGCGAGAAGATGTAGGACGGCTCCTTGTCAAAGGTGAGCCGCCCACCCTCTTTCTTCATGATGATTGTATGCGCCATAATCAGAACGGTAAATCTTCACTCTGCTCTCTCTCTTCAGGAGGGAACGGCGTAGGTGTCTGCGACTGGGGAGGTATTGCCGCCTGCTGTACTGCTGGCTGCTGTACCTGAGCTGCTGGCTGCTGCACATGCTGGGGAACCGTACCGTCAGCCCTGCGGCGAATCTCGATGTCATACGGACGGACGCTTGTAAACACTCGCGTCTTGCCAGTCTGCTTGTCCTTATACGGCGTGCCCTGAATGTCGAAATACACCACCACGATGTCATCTTTCTGCGGATTCAGCTGCTCCAGCTTCGCCAGCACCTTCTCTCCGCCGAACTCCAGCAGGGGTTTGTTCTCATACTCCGAGCGGTTGCCATAGGGGTCATAGCGTGTGCAATCCATATACAGCTCACGCTTCTTGATGGGTGCCTTACTCGGGTCGCTGCTTGTAACCTCCTTAACTTCTGACAGGGCAATCACCCTGCCTGCAATCTCATTCTTTGCCATAATCTACAAAATTTTATAAGTTAATGATTCACTTACTTGTCTCTCTTTCTTCACCTGCTCCCACACATCGGGGAACTCCTTCTTTAACTTCGCGCTGTCTACCGTTGTAGAGCTGTAGGCATCTTTTCTTGTGAACTGGATGGTGTCGGTAGCGATTGACTTCGTATCCTGCTTTTTCATGTACTCGAAAACCAACGCTTTCAGTTCATCCTCACGCTGCTTTAGCTGCTCCAGATTCTCCTTGACAATGCGCAGCTCATCGAACACCTCTTGCATACCTTCTGGGGCATCATCCTTCACTCGCTTGGCATCCTCGGTATTAAAGCCTGCTGCCGTCAGCAGGGCGCGTGCCTGAATAGGATTGGCGTGCTGGAAGTAAAGGTCAACTATCTGCTCACAGATCGTGCCGGGAACTCTCTGCAACTGGATAATCTCAGGCTGTCCATACTGCGGCTTCGGCAACCAGATGCAGAACAACTCGCCTGCCTTCTTGCCTGCGTTCTGCTTCTCAAACAGCCACGCATAGATGCTCGTTTGCAACGTGACGTGAGGAACGTGTACTTTCGAGGTGCACTTGATATCGCAGATGTCGTAATCCTCTGTCAGCATATCAATCTTAGAAGCTATCCTTCGCTCATCGCTGACAAGGTACTCATTCATCAGGGTCTTCAATCCCTTCTGCTCTTTCAGCTCCATGTAAGCCCTCACGCTGTCATCATCCACGATGCCCATACTGTCTGCCAACTCACACTTGGCGTGAATCATAGAACCATACTCGGCGGCAGCGTCAAGGATATGCTTTGGGATGTCCTTATAGGTATCAGGAAATAACCACGCAATAATCGGAGTAACACCTTGCAGGCTGCAACCTTCCAACGTATAGGTGTGCTCGTCCTCGTTGAAGAGGACGGGCGATACCTTCAAATTATTCTTTTCTACCATCATGCTACATTTAAGAGTTTTGACTTCTGTTGATTGACAACTCCGATAAAGGTGCTGTTCTTCTGGAACATCAGCTCATACTTATGATAGATAGCCTGCAACTCGGCAATAGTTTTGGCTCCCTTCGCTTCATCACACGCAATCGCCAACGAATCCTTCTGATATGCCTTTTCACCCTTCTGACCTCCCTGTTGTTCCTCGGGCAAGTCCTCTCCGGCATAGATGTACAGACCAAGACCATGGCGTGCTGCCGCCTTCGTGAGACTGCGCTGGATGGCCTTGTTCACGTCAAAGCTGGTTACCTTGTCGAGAGCTATGCTTCTGTTCTGGTAGTCCATAACGGGCAGGTACTCGATGTGCTCAATACCTTCAATCGTTACGCCAGTCTTAACCCAGCAGGTGCGACCATCCGTGTGGTAGTTCAATCCGTCCTTGTTCTCATAGATGGTGTAGAACGCCTGCGGATAATTCTTTTTAACCTCAGCCCAAGCCCATGCCCAAGACAAATAGGTGAGCTGTCCTTTCTTCTCTGCGTGCTCGTTGACATTGATGGCGTTCAACGTTGCAAACACATTCGCTTTCTTTTCTTCCATAATTCTTGCAATTTTAATGTTTAACAAATAGGCTATTGCCTTTCTTGGAGTATGAGGGAGGGTCGAACTCCCCACGGCCTCACGGACGCTCACCTGATTCATACTCGGGAGAATATAAATAAAAATCAAAGCAAACTATTTCCTATTGCTGACCCTGCCCACAAGATAGCCATAAATGCCACCGTGAGCACTAATCCGATAACGAGGTTCTTGACATTCAGCTCAACACCCATCACCTCTTCATACTCCTTAATGAATGATTCTTTATTCATAACTCTTTTGTTTTATTCGTTAATACTTCATTTTTGCGTATCTCAGCACATCAGACGCATTGCACAGCCATTTGCCATTCTGGGCATTCACATTGCCCTTGTCAGCCCTGATGTGCCCCTGCTCGATGAGCTTCAGCAGACGTGAGCGACCACCAACGATGCGCTCCGACTGGCGCAACCCGAAGGTCATCCCGTTCATAACGCGCATGATCGTCTCGAAACGCTCTGCTAATGATATTTCATACGTCATTGGTATCATACAACTCTATTCCTTTTTCCCGTAACCGCCGCAGGCTCCACGCTATCTGCTTGTGTTCACATATCATGTATGCCAGCAGCTCTGTATCTTTACTTACTCCTATCTTTCGATATACGGCTTTCTTCTGCGTCCTGACGGTGTGATAGCTTCGATATAATAGTTCTGCCACCTCCTTGTCTGACAATCCCCTGCAAAGCGCAAGAGCAACCTCACGCTCCGCAGGTGACAGCCTTACGCAAGCGCCAACCTCTCTTTCGTCTTAAACCAGTCGGGCATCACGGCAAGCAAAGCTGCTTCAAGCATCGGACTTTCCTTGCTGGCGTCCTCATGGGCAACCAACACCTCAAACTCACAATCCAAGAAAGCACCGCAGCACACTTCGTGGAACTCAATCTCAATGTAGCCAGTACCGACCTGCTTGTCATAGCAGAACCTTGTGCCGCCTCCGAGAATGGTGCTCTCCATCTTGCCGAGAACACCCATCCGTACATCTTCCAGTAATACTTCTCTCTTCATCTTCTCGCCCTCCATTATTGCAGGTTCTCCTTGATGTACATCTTATCGAACTTGTTAAGCTCATAGTCATTCTCAATCTTGTAGGCAACCACGGCTTTCTGGCCAATCATCTTGCAAGCCTGATGGTACATTTCATCATCGCTGCAATCATCGGCCTGACGAATGAGTAACTCTGCCGTCTCTTTGATAAGGGCTTTGTGGATGTCATACTGAATCCAGAAGTTATTGAACTGCGTATAGAAGTGCTGAAAAAGTTCGCTCTCATGGATAGCCAGCCACTCCTTGCAGAAGGTGTCCTTGTCCATGTAGCCTGCACGCATATACATTTCATTGATTGTTTTCCACTCGCTGTCAGTAGGAGTGTAGCCAGTTCTTTCGATAAATTCTTGCTGTAACATAATTCTTTCTTTTTATTGGTTATTACTTTGATTATTTCACGTAGAACGTTACCTGAAGCCCCCTGCGCAGCTTGCACACGCACTTGTCAGCCATGCTGTCGATTGCCCTCTTCAGGAACTTGAAGAACAAAACATCACCGATGAGCTTGATAATACCACTCACGCCATACAGGCAGTTAATTCTCTTTCCTTGCTCGCTCAGGCCATAGACCTTGATGCGGAAGTTGCTGTTAATCCAGCTCGTTGCCATTTGCTTTTCCATTTTCCAATTCATTTTTTTAGTTTGCTTTAATTTACCCCGTTTGAGGTATTGCAGATTCAAAAGATTTTCCTTATCTTTGTCCCAGCTGCGATGCAAAATTAAAAACATTTTCCTTATCATAAAAGGATTCTCTTTATCTTTTAAAACTTTTTAAAAAGAAACCGTATGTATTTTAAATATTTTAAATAACGAAAACCGTAAAAACCGAAAGATTATGGCAAAAGAACCGAGAAAAAAGCTGAGCGGAAAAGAAGCCCGCTACCTGCTTCATCAAAACCATGTGAACCTCGCTTATCTCAGCGAGAAGTTGAACATCAAGCCGCAATCGCTGAACTCACGCCTGTACGCTGAAGAGTTTAAAGTTGGCTATCAGATGGAAATAAACAAAGTGCTTAATAAACGCATCTTCGATGTCGATGCCGATGTGCCATCCGTCACGAACGATGCCGACCGTGTACCCGTTCTTGACCTACGGACGGCCGCTGGCTTTGGCTACGTGCCGCTGGAAGATACCCTGTCCGGCGAGACCGCCGTGGCCGAATACGTCACCATGCAAGGACTACACGGCTGCGTAGGCCTCTATGTCTATGGCGATAGCATGTCACCCGAATATCGCTCCGGCGATATTATCTTTGTCCGCCAAGAGCCAGAGGTTGACGGCATCGCCTACGGTCACGCCTACCTCATCGTCACCCAGAACGAAAGAGTGCTTAAATGTATCTACCGCTCCAACCATGATGCCGAATGTCTGCGCCTCACATCACTCAACGAAGATGTGAACCGTCACGGAGACCGTCTGTTCCCAGACAGAGAAGTGAGGAAAGAAAACATCCTGAGCATCTACCGTGTCGAAGCTGTATTCCGGCGTGAACGCATGTGATAATGCACTTATTTGGCTCAGATTTTCCTTCTAACAGCTTTTTGTCTGCCTGCCCTATAACTTACCCACCCTAAGCCAAAAAACGAGCAGAGGACGCTTAAAAACGAATATTTTCAAAAATGACCATCTTCCGCATCTCCAATACACAAAGGTATTCCGTAACGTTTGCGCAAGGCAGTCACATTGCAGAGGTCATGGGTTCGAGTCCCATTGTCCCTACCCTGTAGAAACAGGCATTTCCAGCAGATTTCCCACATGAGGAATGATAGCTGGATTTGCCATTTTTATCCGCTTTTGGACATACCTGCGAATATTTTCTATTCGCTTTGTCCTTGCGCACGCACGTACCGATTTAAAATATTTAAAAAGATGACAACTATAAAACTTGCCGTTCTGAAGCATACAAGAGCCAAAGATGGCAGCTACAAAATAAGAATCAGCATCGGCCACAAGTCGGAAACCCACTACATCGTAACCAAGTATCGGGTGACTGACTTCTCACATTTCCATAACGGGCAGGTGGTCGGCCAGCCTGACGCGCAGGCCATCAACATCAAACTGCGGCAGATACTCACCGACTATGATGAACGTCTCGACCGTATTGCCGACCCAGACCGCTACACCTGCGAACATCTCCGTGACCTGCTTCAAGGGATGCAAACAAAACAAGGCGGCATGACCTTCCAGCAGCTGACCGAACAAAGTATCTCCGAACTCATCAAGGACAAGCGCACCACGACCGCACAGATGCGCCGCCGCCAGATGAACAAATTCCTCGCCTTTCTCGGTGGGGACATCTTGCTTGAAGAGATTACCACTCGCACCATCACCGACTATGAGCGATGGCTGCGTCAGCAGAATATCAGCGAAGCCTATATCGGTATGCAGCTCACGATGGTCAAGGTCATGCTCAATATGGCCATCAAGCACGGACTGGTAAGATACGAACGGCACCCATTCTCCTTCTACGAACCTGTCACGCCCGAACCACGGGAAATGGACATCAGCGTGGAAGAACTGCGCCGCATCCGTGACTACGACACCGTGTTCAAGGGCGAACGCAAAGCCCGTGACCTCTTCATGCTGTCCTACTACCTCGGCGGCATCAACCTCATTGACCTCATGGCCTACGACTTCCGTGACAAGAACATGCTGGAATATATACGCACCAAGACACGAAACAAGAAGAAAACCAACCGCACCGTTTCGTTCTCCATCCCTGATGAAGCCATCCCCATCATCCAACAGTATATGAATCCCAAGACTGGCCGCTTATCCTTTGGCACATCCGGCACCTATGACACATTCAAGAATATCGTCACCCGTGATATCAAGCGCATCGCCAAGAAAGCAGGCGTCAAGGACTGGCATCGCTGCTGCTACTATACCGCTCGCAAGAGCTTCGTGCAACACGGCTTCGACCTCGGCATCAGTTTGGAAGTGCTGGAGTACTGTATCGGCCAAAGTATGAAGTCAGACCGCCCCATCTTCAACTACCTAAAGATTATGCGCCGCCACGCTGACGAAGCCATCCGCATCATCCTTGACAATTTAAAAGGCTCCGACACATCACGCGCAGGAGCCTCCGATTCTGAATAAATATTAATAACATTATAAACTAATATGACAGAAATTAGCCTTTCAGATGTGAGCGTATTCGGAATATCGCATACACCATGACGATGACCAAAAAGGCAATCAATGCACCAAAAATATTCTGCCTAAATTGTTCCCATTTTGTGGCTCGTCGCTCTACTGGGTAGGGCACACGCACGCTGTCAACCTTGATTACGGTGTCATGTACTTTTTCGCTCTGCTGGCTTAGTACACGCTCCAGCTCCTTGCGTAAGACAAGGATGGCACGCTCATCATTCTTTAGCTTGATGCCAAGTTCTGCCAACAAAGCACTATCCATATCGCCAACCTCACGGATGATAGTGTTACGTTCCTTTAATACGCTATCAATATAACGCACCGTGTCCGTAGAATGATGGTTTTCGTAATGGTATTCAGGAACTGGAACGTATTGCGTAGCGCAGCTCGCGAGCGTCAGCATCACCATGACGCCGACAACTAACGCAACAACCACCATATACGTTATACTATACAACCATCTTTTCATGCTCATTCAATTTTAATGAAGATATAACCTTTCGCCTCTTTAAGCTTTGCATAGAGCTTTTTGAAGGTGGCGGTACTTTCCGTCACCATTCCCACCTTCGTATTCCTGCCAACAAGGATGCACCCTTCCGTATCTCCTGCCGTATTGCCAATATGGATAAGTACACCCTCATACGCTAACACATTTAACAACCTTGGAAGATAGCCTCCACAGAATTCGTATACTTTCTTCTTTGAAAACTTCGGAGACTTGATGTTCATAACAACCTGATACCTCCCGACTGGGATGGCCGTTGCCCCCTTCTTTTTCTTCGATACGTTCACAGAAAGTGGCAAGGACTGCGAAAGCCCTCTGTCCGTGTCCTCCAATGTGTCGCAGAAGTACTTGCCATCAACGAACAGTCTGCCGATGGTGTACGTCTCGCGCCTCGCTATACGTTTCAATAGTAATTCCATAGCTCAACCTATTATATCACCTTCTACTGGCTCAATATCGGCCTCACGCTGACGGCTCCGAGAATCCACACGCCTGATTTCTTGTTCCATACGCTGCGTCATCTCGTCCATCTTGCGATTGGCATTCGTCTCGAACGTCACCAGCTGGTTGTGGAAATACATCCCACCACCAATCAATGTCAAGGCAGTACCCATGCTCAACGCTCCCCACGCTATCACGCCTGAGCCAACGGTCAAGGTGATGATGAAGGAAACGAAAGCAAGGACAACTGCCGTGAGTATCAAAAACCCTGCCATTCCATAATTCCAAATGTCCTTCCACTTCTGGGAAATCCCATGCTCAACCTGTGACACACTCATAGCCTTTACGATTTAAAATAAATTTAACCACGCGAACGGCCTGCGCTCGCTCAAATACCACTCATCCCTCTCATGGAGATACGCTTCACGCTCCAGCGGATTGACCTTGTAAGCCTTGTCGAAGCCTTTCCTGATGCCCATATACAGCCATAGGCCGACATATAGCCACAGATACAACGGCAGAGCCAGCATGCTCCACCAGCTGCACCCGATAAGCCATAGCAGCACAGAAAGGACAACAGCTACCGCCAGCACTTCCACCTGCTGCCTACCGTGAATGTTTTCATGGTTCAGCAGGACATCCGTTACGTTCTTCGTCCTGACGAAGATAAACGGCCACAGCGTTATCGCCTGATAGCCTTCGAACGGTATAATCTTGTTGTACACTACTTTCATAACTCACCTTTTTTCACGCCAGCCGCTCGCACGGATTGCCCTGCCCTGCGCTTCGGCCTGCGCCCGAGTGGGGCACATCTGGAAAGATGTGCCCCACTGATAACCGTTTTGTACTTTTCTTACTGGCATAACTACTATTTTTACACCATTATCTAATTATTAAAAGCAATTAATTCAACATTCATAGGACTAAGAACAACATCACTATCAGTTGCTCTCTAAATACTGCATCCTTATCTTTATAAAGTGTAAAGTTGTCTAATCAAAATATCCGACACCCTCTCGACACCATATCTATTTGGATGTACAGCGTCAGCGTCAAAAACTCGGTTGTTGAAATTATAACTATTAAAGCCACTCAGATGGTACATATCAATAAATGGGATGCCGTAATGCCTTGACACCTCTTCAATCTTCATTACAGATTTTTCAATCGTATCGCCATTTGAGTTATAGGTGGAATAACCTGCCCATGAAGAATGGAACGCAATCGGGCATCCTATTATGACTATCCTCTTTGATGGAGCAAGAGCAAGGACTTTCTCTATCGTATATTTCCATCTTGCTACCAATGTTCCTGACGCACTTGGCGCATCGTTCAGGCTTCCACTATTCTCTCCACCTATTGCCATATCATTAATACTACCCCATATTGTTATCAAATCCGCACTATTGGCAATCTGCTGTGTAAGGTTATCGGCAAAAACGGCTATACCTGTACCTCCGACACCGAGGTTTGTCACATTCATGCCGAGCTTCTTGCTTACGACATTCACATAGCTGTCGTTATATTCTACATTTGTTCCTTCCGTCCAGCTATCACCTAATGCAACCCATTTCTTTCCATACCATTTGTTTTTGATATTTATAAGGCTGTCTGCCATCTCATTATGCTCCATGAATACTATCATGTGTACATCATAATTAGCAGCCAGTCCTCCGAACCTGACATACCTTGCTGACGGATAAAGGCTTAAATCAATACTCACAGTACCTCCGAATGTTATTAATGGGTTATGTCCCATGTCATACAGAGCCACACCAGCCCAGCTGTTATCCTTCGCCTGCGTTGCAAACGCATATATTGATACGTCACCTTCTTTGATTTCTATCTCATCGCTGAATTTGTAATATCCTCCATAACTATGAGACGTGTCGTAGAATAAATCTCCGCTTGCCCTAATCAGCCCTTCATTCGTTAGGATGCTCGTTGGAAACTCCCTCCTGTTATCGAGTGACAAATATCTTTCATTCTTTTCTAATTGTATCGTCAATTCAGGCTTTTCGTACGCAAAGGATATATTAAAATTCGAATTAATCATACAACACACCCTGAAATAATTCATTGATGGATAGTCTGATACATCAATAATTACATCACCGCCACCAGCATATATAAGCCCATTCGCCTCGGTGTAAAGATTAACTCCTGACCAGCTCGACGACAACGTAAACGAGTTCTTTATGATTATATATTTCGTTCCGTAGGGCACGAATAATTTTTCAGAATACTTGTAATTATATCCATAAGCTCCCTCGTCAACATATATTGTTCCATTTGGCTTTAATATACCATAGTTCACACATATAGAATCATCGTAAACCTGATTGTAGTCCATGTCGATAAGCCTCGTTATTTCGGCATCGTCTTTTACGACTTTTTTCAAAAGTTCAGTCTGCTGGTATATAATGTCAACCAAAAGCCCATGATAATAATTGATAGATACGCGGAAATATTCAGTTGATGGGTAATCTGCTGTATCAATGACGCAAGACGAAACTCCTGAGCATATATATACTGGTGCATCGTTCTTGTCATAAAGAACTAATCCAGCATAATTCGAATCTGCAGAAATTCCGTTGCAAATGATTTCACCTCCGACCATTACTGGCATCTTGTCAGAATACTTATACAAGTCACCGTAGGCAGTCGTAGGAATTAATGTTCCGTCATTCTTTATCAATCCTGCAATCGTACATATACGTTCGTCATAAGACTTTCTGAAATCCATATCAATAGTAGGAACAGTCTTACCCTCAAGTATTCTTACGTCATCCCCTACGCAAACGGTAAAATATTCAGCCGTCCAGCTGCCGTTATACTTGAATACACAAACAGAATCTTCAGGAATTGTCACTGCCGTTCCGAAGTTCAAATACGTTCCAGCACCACCGATATAGAACACATTTTGGTCGGGCGTCCCTGCGTTCGTCAATGGTGTGGCCACACCTTTGAACAGATAGCCATCCGCAAAGCTGTTAATCATACTCAGCAACGATGACTGCATCACCGCTCCTGTTATCTCCTCATTACCGTTTGTCTTGATGACGCTCTGAATAGCTGTCTTTAAATTTTCGTAATTTGCCATATCACTTCATTTTTTTTATTAGTCCGTAATATTATAATCATCGTTAAAATCGTTGTTGTAGTCGCCCATCAGGCCATAAGGCGGCTCAGCCAATCCGAGAGCCTTGGCAACTGTGTTCGTAATGAACTCCGCTTCCACGCTGGCGAGGTCTCCCTGCTCCTGCCATTTCGGGGTCATCAGGAACGAATCGCACAGATACACCCTGCCGTACTTATCCGTCACCCTGATACGGTCGGCCATCCTCACAAACCGAAGCACGTCACAGAGGTACTCTGGAGCCATAAACTGGAATTTGTACTTCTTTTCAGACAGCATCTTCTCTGGGAAGAAAAAGCCGTCCCTTGTCTCGCCCTGTTCCTCAAACTCGTAGTCGGGTTTACCCAGCTCCGTAGCGAGGTACACAACATTACGGAATTCATACTCTCCGCTCGTGTACTGAATCCTCCATCCGTAGCCGATGAGGTCTGCCGTCATCTTCCACTCCAGCTTCAGAAACGGGCTGATGTCACCCACGACCGTGAACACCTCAGAGTAGAATAAGCCTGTATAGGTAGAGATTTCAAGGTAATACCGACCCTCCAGCATATTCACACCAAGCGGAACAATGTCAGGGTACATAAAGATGTCGTAGCCGTCTGATGGAAATGCCGACTTGCGCAGTCCTGCACTCACGATGGCTGACGTAATATCATACACCTTCTGCCCCTTCATATTCTTTACATAAGCGTAAGCCAAATTGTTAATCTCTCTATGTGCAGTCATGAACTGAAAAGGCAGGATATGGCCAGCTGGCGTATATAGCGGATATATCTCGCCGTAGGCATAGCTCTTCCGATGGTTCTGTTCGTTTAAGCTGCTATAAAACGGCAGCACGGATAAGTTATTATTCTGTGTCATATCAATATGTGTCAAAAATTAAATTCACCTTTGCCATTCTCGATGTCAGCTTCACAGTCATTGAATCCACCTTGCCGCTGCCGACACCCGTCTTTATGAGCTTCTGCTCGTCAGGGTCGCTGTCACCAGATGGGAAGTTCACCGTCTGCTTTTTCTTCCGCGACACCATATACACGCTCGTTGCCTCACCGTTCATCAGTACCGACTTCGCTGGCATATCATACCGCCAGTATGGGTTCTGTAGCTTCAGGAACGAAAGCCAGCCGTTCTGCATGATGATGGACTGCCCATTGAAGGTTTCCGTCAGGAATGGCAGCTGTTTCGCAATATCGTTGGCCATCCTTATCCAGCTGATACTGATTGTAGCCGTTCCAGATACATAGAACGCTATGCCCGTCACACCCTCGGGAGCCGATATATACAACGTGCCTGCGCTCAAAGGAACGTCCAAACTGATAGCCGACACTATACGCTGGCCGTTGGCATACCATACTATCGTTGCCACGCCGCTACCGCTTAACGCTATCCGCATGGCTATGGAATTACCGCCGATATACGATGCCACACCCAGTATGTCGGATTCCTCATCCATCGCGTAGATGGTCGTACCGCCAGCGTTCAGGGCGTTAGGCTCCTCGACCGTCATCAGCGCAAAGCCGTCCTGACTGATGCTCGATGAGTTCAGCAGCATGAAGTCAATATCTGACGTGAACTGACCAACGGAAACATTTTCTATTTTCCCCCGCTCCACGAATGGCGATACAACGTCAATGGGATTGCCCTTGAACGGTGCCGTCACGTCATCCATCCATTCAAATTCGTAACGCTCAGGCATATCCAGCTTATCGTAAGAATATTCATTCTGTCCGAATGACCACTTTAGCCTGCTTCGGATTGTTTCAAGGTTCGTGAGGTCGGTGCCGACAACCATGCTGCCGCTATATGAACCACCACGCATGAACCATTGAACGTGCTCGATACGCAACCTACCGCTGCTATCTATGAACCAATAACATCGGTAGGTATCTCGCAACATGTTCAGAATCTCGCGCAAAGTGACT
>JAEIGA010012149.1_pt1 | contig 13066 bp, 15 predicted proteins | sample 9270691 | NCBI WGS metagenome assembly JAEIGA01 (sample SAMN17057246, study PRJNA624740) | gut metagenome | biome: biome; isolation source: fecal sample | host: Bos grunniens | place: China: Xizang | collected 2019 | reverse complement strand
GGATATGACCTAGGCGAACAACCTTTCTTGCGTCTACCTTGGAAAGAAGCCATGAGCCGCTTTGGTTCTGACAAACCCGACATGCGCTTTGGCATGGAGTTGCAAGAAGTAACTAATATAATGAAAGGAAGCGGCGAATTTGCTGTATTCAACGATGCGGCTTATGTAGGCGGAATCTGCGCCGAAGGTTGCGCCGTATATACCCGCAAGCAACTAGACGAACTGACCAACTTTGTTAAGAGCCAGCAAATTGGAGCTAAAGGATTGGTATACGCTCGTGTAGGCGAGGATGGCACAGTAAAAAGCAGTGTCGACAAATTCTATGCCCCAGAAGTTCTACAGCAACTTAAAGAAGCCATGGGTGCGAAGCCCGGCGACTTACTCTTGCTCATGAGCGGCGAAGACCCCATGAGAGTACGCAAACAGTTGTGCGAGCTCCGCTTGCTAATGGGCGACAAACTGGGACTCCGCGACAAGAACAAATTTGCTCTCCTTTGGGTCGTAGATTTCCCCATGTTTGAATGGAGCGAAGAGGAAGGCCGTCTCATGGCTATGCACCACCCCTTCACCTCTCCCAAACCCAGCGATATTGCCAAACTGGACACTGAGCCACAAAATGTACTGGCCGATGCCTACGACATGGTATGCAATGGCGTAGAAGTGGGTGGCGGTAGTATCCGTATACACGATGCAGAACTGCAAGCCAAAATCTTTGAGGTGTTAGGCTTTACTCCCGAAAAGGCACAAGAGCAATTTGGTTTCTTGATGAACGCCTTCAAATATGGTGCACCTCCTCATGGTGGTTTGGCCTACGGTCTTGACAGATGGGTCAGCCTCTTTGCCGGACTTGACAGCATCCGCGACTGTATTGCCTTCCCCAAGAACAACTCGGGACGTGACGTAATGCTTGATGCTCCGTCAAGAATCGACCAAAAACAATTGGACGAACTAGCATTGGCGCTGCAGGAAATTGAGAAGTAATCACATTTACAGGAACACATAAAACGAATATATTTTTCAAAATATGTCTAAAGGAACTATTGGAATAACGACGGAAAACATATTTCCGGTAATCAAGAAATTCTTATATAGCGACCACGAAATATTCCTTCGCGAAATCGTATCAAATGCGGTAGATGCCACTCAGAAATTGAAGACTTACGCTTCAAAAGGAGATTTCACCGGCGAATTAGGCGATTTGACCATTCAGGTAAAGTTAGATAAGGAAGCCGGCACCCTGACCATCAGTGACCGTGGTATCGGTATGACAGCCGAAGAAATTGACAAATACATCAACCAAATAGCCTTTTCAGGGGCCAATGATTTTCTTGAGAAATACAAAGAAGATGCAAATGCCATCATCGGCCATTTCGGTTTAGGTTTTTACTCTTCTTTCATGGTGGCCAAGCAAGTGGAAATCATCTCAAAAAGCTACCGTGAGGGTGCACAAGCTGTACGTTGGTGCTGCGATGGTTCACCAGAATTTGAACTTGAAGAGGTAAACAAGGAAAGCCGCGGAACAGACATTGTGCTTCACATTGACGAAGAGGCTCAAGAATTCCTGGAAAAGGAGAAAATCAGTGGTTTGCTCAATAAGTATTGCCGTTTCCTTCCCGTTGCTGTTGCTTTTGGAAAGAAAACAGAATGGAAAGAAGGCAAGCAGGTGGAGACAGAGGACGACAACGTAATCAACGACACCAACCCACTTTGGACCAAAGCCCCCTCTTCACTCAAAGACGAAGACTACCGCGCTTTCTACCGCAACCTCTACCCCATGAGCGATGAGCCATTGTTCTGGATTCACCTGAATGTAGACTATCCTTTCAATTTGACAGGTGTGCTCTACTTCCCGAAAATCAAAAACAATATTGAGATACACCGCAACAAGATTCAGTTGTACTGCAATCAAGTATATGTTACAGACCAGGTAGAAAACATTGTACCCGATTTCCTCACTTTACTGCATGGTGTGATTGATTCACCGGACATTCCGCTGAACGTAAGCCGAAGCTACCTCCAAAGTGATGCCAACGTAAAGAAAATTTCTACATACATCACCAAAAAGGTTTGCGACCGCTTGCAGTCAATCTTCAAAAGCGACCGCAAAGAATTTGAAGAAAAATGGGACAACCTCAAGCTCTTCATCCACTATGGTATGCTTTCACAAGAGGACTTCTTTGACAAGGCAAAAGGCTTTGCTCTACTCAAAGATGTCGAAGGAAAATACTTCACCTACGAAGAATACAAGGAGTTAATCAAGGCTGCTCAGACCGACAAAAACGACAACTTGGTATACCTTTATGCTAACGACAAAGATGCTCAATACAGCTATATTGAGACAGCCACAGGTAAGGGCTATAGCGTTCTACTAATGGATGGTCAGTTGGATAGTCCATTAGTCGGCATGCTTGAACAGAAATTCGAGAAGAGTCGCTTCTGCCGCGTAGATGGTGATACGATAGACCGCCTCATCCAAAAAGAGAATGAGCAACAAAGCAGCCTTAACGAAAGCGAAAGTCTAAGTTTAGCCGCTGTATTCAATACCCAACTGCCAAAGATAGAAAAGGCTGAATTCCACGTAGACACAACAGCTATGGGAGAAAATGCTCTCCCCATACTCATCACCCAAAGCGAATATATGCGCCGCATGAAGGAGATGAGCCAGTTGCAAGGAGGAATGTCTTTCTATGGAGAAATGCCGGATATGTACAACATGGTACTTAATGCGGACCACCCATTGATTAAGAAAGTAGTGGCTGACATTACCACCCATACGGAATCTTCTTTGAAACCCATTGAGGCTGAACTGAAAGGCCTGCAAGCACGCCGCATGGCTATTGAGCAAACTCAAAGTGGCAGAAAAGCTGAAGATATTAGCCAAGAAGAACGTGATGAGTTAAATAAGGTGAATGAAGACATTGCTGCACAAGAAGACAAGAAGAAAGCCGTATTGGAAGAATATGCCAAAACCAACCAGATAGTGCCCCAGCTTATTGACCTGGCACTGCTGCAAAATGGTTTACTCAAAGGAGAGGCACTCAACAAATTCTTGAAACGCAGTGTTGATTTAATTAAGTAAAAAAACAACCAAGTGTGGGAGCATGAGCCCTGGCTATATACTCCCCACTATATTTATATGCTTATCAATTATGATGTACGAATGGTTTGAATGCAAGATAAAATACGAAAAGATATTAGAAAGCGGACTTCAGAAAAAGGTGACTGAGCCATATCTTGTAGATGCTATCAACTTCACAGAAGCAGAAAAAAGAATCATTGAAGAGATTGCCCCTTTTATGAGTGGTGAATTTCAGGTGTCTGATATCAAGCGCGCACGTTTTGCAGAGCTTTTCGAAACAGCAGAAGAATCTGCCGATAAATGGTTCAAAGCAAAATTGACATTTATTACTTTGGATGAGAAAAGCGGTGCAGAGAAAAAGACATCACAGAATGTTTTGATTCAAGCTGCAGATTTACGTAAAGCCGTAAAACGCTTGGATGAGGGAATGAAAGGATCAATGATGGACTATATCATTTCTTCTATTGCGGAAACTCCTATTATGGATGTTTACCACTATAAAGAATCTGCTCCGGAATTTGCAAGGGAAACAGAATAAAACAAACTATGTCATCCATAGCAGAAAGACTAGCGGAAATTAGAAATGGAATACCTGCCACTACTCAGTTAGTGGCAGTTTCCAAATATTTCCCGGTAGATGCTATATCAGAAGCATATACTGCCGGCCAGCGTGTTTTTGGAGAAAGTCGCGCACAAGAACTTAAGGAGAAATACTCCCTACTTCCCAAAGACATAGAATGGCACTTTATCGGACACTTACAGCCCAACAAGGTTAAGTACATAGCCCCCTTCATCTCGCTTATACATGCTGTAGATAGTTATAAATTACTTCAGGAAATCAACAAGCAAGCGATAAAGCATGAAAGAACGATAGAATGTCTGCTACAACTACACGTTGCTTGTGAAGAAACAAAATTTGGCTATAGCCCACAAGAATGCCTGGATATGTTGAGCGAAGGAGAGTGGAAGAACCTCTCCAACATAAAAATACGCGGTGTGATGTGTATGGCTTCTAATATTGAGGATGAAACGCAACTCCTAAATGAATTTAGGAAAGCCCATAATTTTTTCCTGGAAGTTAAAAGTAAGATTTTCTCTACCTGCAAGGATTTCAACATCTGCTCGTGGGGAATGAGTGACGACTACCATTTAGCGCTTCAAGAAGGTAGCAACATGATAAGGATTGGTTCAAAGATATTCAAATCATAAAAATCAAATTTGCATATATCCATTCATTTTTTTATCTTTGCACCCAAATAGGCCCTATGAAACAACTGTTTTTAATCATACCATACTGCGTTTTATTATTTGTAACATCATGTAGTGATTACACCAAGGTGCAAAAAACTACAGACTATGTATACAAATATGAAATGATAAAGCAATATTATGCCGAGGGTCAATACAATCGGGCATCACTATTATTGCAGGATGTTGTTCCTATGCTGAAAGGTACAGAAAAAGGAGAAGAGTCTTTGTATTTGTTAGCTATCTCCAACCTCAAAGCACGCAATTACGATGCCGCAGCTACCTTTTTCAAGAAGTACTACCAAAGTTATCCAAAGGGTTTATTTACAGAAGAAGCCAGATACAATTGCGGAAAAGCCTTGTATATGGACACTCCGGAACCTAAATTGGACCAAACAGATACCTATGAAGCCGTAACTGAATTCCAAAATTTCCTGGAAGTATACCCCACCAGCGCTTATAGGGAAGATGTGCAAAACAAAATTTTCGAATTACAAGACAAACTTGTTGAGAAAGAATATTTATCAGCAAAGCTCTATTATGATTTAGGAAGTTACTTTGGCAATTGCACCAGTGGAGGTTCCAACTACCAAGCATGCATCGTAACAGCAGAAAATGCCATTAAGGATTATCCATATACGTCCAAACGCGAAGACTTTGCAATTTTGATTCTTAAGGCAAAATTTGACTTGGCAGAACAAAGTATAGAAGCCAAGAAAGAAGAACGTTATCACAATGCCATTGACGAGTATTACGGATTTACCAATGAATTCCCTGAATCAAAATTCATGAAAGAGGCACAACACCTCTTCGAAAAAGCCAAGAAGTACGTAAAGCTCAATGAGACTGAAAGAGAATATTAAAACAAAACAATAATAATAGAAAGTCATGGACTACAAAAAGACCAAAGCTCCCAACAACACAGTGACTCACAACTTGATGGATTTCTGCAACGGAACAGACAACATCTATGAAAGCGTTGTCATCATGTCAAAAAGAGCCAATCAGATTTCTGCCAAGATGAAAGAAGATCTTTCTAAGAAATTGAAAGAGTTTGCCTCTGGAAATGACAATTTAGAAGAAACTTTCGAGAACAGAGAGCAGATTGAAATTTCTCGCTATTATGAAAAGCTTCCTAAAGCCACTCTCATCTCTGCAGAGGAATTCCTTTCCAACAAAGTATATTTCAGAAACCCCAATAAGGAGAAAGAAAAAATCAATACTGAATTATGATTCAGAGAATTCAATCTATCTATATGCTTATGGCCGTTATTATTGCGGCCATAACGTTTTTTGTACCTTTAGCATCATTTACAGCCGAAGGTCTTCAGGGAATATACGAGTTGTCCGGATGTAGTTTTAAAGGCATTGGCATAGAAGACTTCCCCGGAACTCCCAAGAATCCTTGGGGGGTATTGATTTCCATGAGTATATTCATCACACTCATATTCGTAGCCATCTTCAAGTTCAAAAAACGAATGACACAACTAAAACTCATCCGTTGGAGCTATTTTGTATTGTTCGTATATTACATAACCCTCGCATCATATTGTTATGCCTTTGCTTCTAATAGTGAGACTACGTTTAATTTTTCCATTCCATCATTGCTCCCCATCGTAGCATTAGCCATGACGCACTTGGCAGCAAAAGGAATCAGGAAAGACGAAGCATTGGTAAGAGCAGCAGACAGAATCAGATAACATCCCACTAAAGCCAACGAATAAGCCCCATGTCCTTAAACAAAGTTATGCTTATCGGAAATGTCGGAACAGAACCCGACATTAGATATATTGAAAATGGTGTAGCTACTGCTACATTAAGTTTGGCCACCAGTACACCTGGGTATACTTTACCCAATGGCACACAAGTACCGGAGCGTACAGAATGGCACAGAATTCTCCTTTGGAGAAAGTTAGCAGAAATAGTAGAGCGCTATGTCCATAAAGGCGACAAACTCTATATTGAAGGACAACTCCGCACTCGTAGCTATACAGACAAACAAGGTAAAACCCGCTACGTAACAGAGATATGGGCAGATAATATGGAGATGCTTACACCGCGCTCAAACAATGTGGCATCTACACAACAACCTTCAACAGCAGAAGTAAAGAACAGCAGTGTAGACACCACAGAACAACAGCCAACAAAATGCCCCTTTTAAGCACTTATAGTCTTTCGGGAAAGACCATAACAGAAGATGTCCAAGTAACAAATGGGCATCTTCTCGTTTATCCGATAATTGCTGTTTGGAATATTACAGAAAGCATTGAGGAACTCTGTCAATTATTGCCAAACGGCAAAGACTATTTGAACATTGTTCAACAAAAATTCAACTCAGAAACACGACAAAAGGAATGGTTGGCAGTACGGACTTTATGCTACTTTCTACTATCCAAACCTTTTGAAATCTTATACCACACGTCCGGGAAACCTTTTTTGAGGGATTCTGATCTTCACATCAGCATTTCACACACCAAAGGATATGCCGCTTTGGCTCTCAGTAAAACCCCTATAGGTATTGATATTGAAACCTGGTCTTCCAAAGCAATGAAGCTCAAAAGTAAATTTCTGCAAGAGCCAGAAATTCAACTATCTCTTACTAAAACACCAGAAGACGATGCTGTAGTGTTATGGAGCGCAAAAGAATCTGTTTACAAGATTCAAGAACATCAAAGTCCGAACCTCAAGGATGACATCTTAATATTCAAAAAAGAGCAATCCCTTTGTGCAAAATCAAATAGAGAAAATCAAATAGCACAAATTCTTTTCTACACGCACCCTGATTTTGTGCTTACTTCTGCGACATACTATCCCATTGAGATATAGACTACCATCAACCTACATCTCTATATTATCCAAAGAATAATTACCCATTATCCTACTGCGGTCAACATCCCCCTCAACACCGGGAATAGTACCTGTAGCAGTATATTGCCAAACAACATAATCTCTGCCATCATTCAATATGGGTTTGTCGTCTCTATAACGAGCAATCATCCATGGATAATCAGGGAAGCAGCCGGACAAATATTTGTTATAAAAATTATGGAAAGTATACAAAAGAGGTTTTTTCCCATAAAAAATCGTCACCTTTTCTATAAACTTCTCTAAATCCTCAATAAACTTTTTCTCAGACACACGTCCTCTATGTTCAATATCAATAATGGGGATTAGATCTTGATCTTTTGCCTTTACTACTGACGTAAAATTGTCATATTGTTCTTTCCAACTGATATTGGGACGATAGAAATGGTATGCACCAACACTAATGCCTACACGTTTTGCCTCTTTTAGATTACGATGATAGGTTTTATCCACCAAAGAAGCGCCCTCTGTCGCCTTTAAATATGCATATGAAATCAAATAGCTGCCCGCCACCTGATCCCAATCAATAATACCTTGATAGCGAGACACATCTATTCCCTCTTTAAATCTATTATAAGGTATTTCTTTCTTCAGGCTAACTGTTGTTGCAGCCATCATTTTCCGCTCAGGATTTGCTTTTGCAACCATCATGTCAGGCTCTGCAGCATAAACTAAAGTACTGCGCACTTGATGCCTTTCACGCTTTCTGCGTGCTGCAGCATCAAGAGGAAGAATTAGAAAAAATGCGACAAGAAAGAGAAGAGGTCGATAGGTTTGCAAACGCATACTAGAGATTTTCAGAATTCCACGCAAATTTACAATTTCTCCTTCACATTCTTATACTTTTTGGAAAACTTTATATGATTTTCTTTTCAGAGAATTGCACAAAATCGTAACATCACAAAGCAAGACGATAAAGAGCATCCAACTTTTCAGTCAATCAGCTATTCATCATTGATAAAAAAACAACAGGCAGGATATATGCAATAAGCTATTGATAAGAAAACAATCAATCAGCTATACTCCACAGAACAATATTATTCGCCGGCGCGCAGCTCTATACAAAAAGTAGTACAAACTCCCGGCTGACTGCTTTTTACGTAAATGCGTCCGCGATGATATTCTTCGACGATACGCTTTGCTAAAGAAAGGCCAAGCCCCCACCCTCTTTTTTTCGTTGTATACCCTGGACGAAATACATTCTTAAAGTCAGAACGAGCAATGCCTTTGCCGGTATCGCTCACTTCAACTACAATATGATTAGCAGCACGATACACATATATATCAATACGACCTTCACCGCTCATCGCATCTATGGCATTCTTACAAAGGTTCTCTATCACCCACTCAAACAATGGGGCACACAACTTTACCTTTACCACATCCGACGGGACACTACAAGTAAGCAAGACCTTGTCACTGGCTCTGTTTCCCATATATTCAGCAGTCCGTTCAATTACGGCACAGAGATTTTCCGGTTTCAATTCCGGCACAGAACCAATTTTTGAGAAACGCGAAGCTATCAGTTCCAAGCGACGAATATCTTTGTCCATTTCCGGTAGAAGAGCATCTTCCGGATAAGTCTCACGCAATACATGTATCCATGCCATAAGCGAAGAAATGGGAGTACCCAATTGATGTGCCGTTTCACGTGACAATCCCACCCACACCTTGTTCTGCTCTGCTCGTTTTGAAGACAATAATGCCAATATGGCAACCACAACAAAAAGCCCCACTACTCCTAACTGGACATAAGGATAAGAAGCCAGACGACGCAACATGACAGACTCTTCGTACCCTATTACAATGTACTCCCCTCCGTCGGACTCTTGAGAGGAAAGACTCATTTCCATATAATTGCCTGCACGACGCATCTTTTCTGCCACCTTTGTCAGATAAGCTAAAGAATCGGCATCTGCAGGAATCGCCAGATTACGATGTTCCAGAATCTGCCCCCACTCATCTTGAACAATAACAGGAATTGTGGTGTTACCATTCAGCACCTGCAATACGAGATTTAAGTCTGTTGTATTGTCCGCACTGATCAAAGAGCGCATGGCTTCTGCCCAGACCTCCATTCGTTTGCGTTCTTCACGTGCAAGGTCATTAACGAGGCTGTGAGAGACAACGAGCGAGGCAGCGGCTATCAACACAGCCCCAACCACCAGTGCTATTTTCACTTTACCCATTTGTCCACCCCACAACATACTACTTATCCTATTATTCTCCTTCAGCAAGGATTTGTTGATTTATTTGTTCAATATATCCCAATAAATCCTCACGGCCCGTTTTATTTTCAGCACTTGTCACAAAATGAGGGGGTAATTCCTCCCATTCTTCTGCCAATTTATCAAGAAATGTCTTTACATTACGTTTCAGCTCGCCCGTTTTTGACTTATCAGCTTTTGTAAAGACAATCGAAAAGGGAACACCATGTTCACCCAACCAATGAATAAACTCCAAATCTATCTTTTGAGGAGCAAGACGCGAATCTATCAGAACAAACAAGCATGTCAGTTCTGTTCTTCCCAGCACATAATTTTCAATAAGACGAGTGAGCTCTTCCATGGCAGCCTTTCCGCGCTTGGCATATCCATACCCCGGAAGGTCTACGAGATACCACTCTTTGTTAATGAGGAAATGATTTATCAGCATGGTTTTACCGGGAGTAGCAGAAGTCATAGCCAAATTCTTCCGACTGGTCAACATATTTATCAAACTGCTCTTACCGACATTACTACGACCAATAAATGCATATTCCGGACGTCCGTCTGTAGGACACTTATCTATACGTGTATTAGAAATTACAAATTCGGCATTTTGTACAATCATAATCAAATATCTTTTGAATATTTTTTCAATAGCTTACCCAAAGGTGTTTACCAGCAAAAGTGATTTCTGGAGTATTTTTGCAGACACTTCCTCTTTGTTCTCTATGTGTCAACTTTTTCCAGGACAAAGATAGAGTTTTTCAGTGACATTCTTTAACTTTGCACAAAATATAATATATGTCCGGCGAAGAATATCCCTCGAAACTTTTAGAAAGAGCCGTAAGCGAATTTTCCAAGCTACCTGGAATAGGTCGAAAGACAGCCCTTCGATTGATTTTATGGCTTTTAAGACAAGATAGCAATCAATGTCATGCCTTGGCAGACAGTTTGAAACAGCTGAAAGACGAAGTAAAATACTGCAAAGTATGCCACAACCTCTGCGACACAGAACTCTGCGAAATTTGTGCAAATCCACATCGAGACAGCACAACCATCTGCGTTGTAGAAAACATTCAAAATGTATTAGCCATTGAAAATACCGGACAATTCAAAGGTCTATATCATGTATTGGGAGGAGTCATCTCACCAATGGACGGAATTGGGCCCAACAATTTGGAAATGGAATCACTTTTCAAACGAGTTGCGGAAGGCAACATCAAAGAAATTATTCTGGCGCTCAACCCAACCATGGAAGGCGACACTACCAACTTTTACATTTCACGCAAATTGGCGGAAACTAATATCAAATTAACGGTCCTGGCACGAGGCATTAACGTAGGCGACGAATTAGAGTACACAGATGAAGTCACGCTTGGACGCTCCATTATAGCACGTGTAGAACTCACAAAATATAGCAACAAATAGTCCTTACTAAAACGAGATGAAGACTACAATAAAAAAATTACAAGTCCTATATTTATTTATTTGGATAATGACAGCAGTGATGGTGTTCTTGTTTGAAGAAGAAATACTCCCTCAAGGTATTGCAGCAAACAGCCCCTCCATCATATATGCAAGCAATTTAGCTGCAATTATAATCACCTTAGCTGGCATATATCTAGCTCTCAAGCTTCTATCACTCCCCATCGCCAAATCAGAAATACAAAATAAAGACACAGAAAAAGCCTTACATGCTTATCAAAAATGGGCACTCAGGCAATTGGTCTGCATTGCCATTCCTTTTTGGGGAAACACATTGATTTATTATTTCACTCATTCTGAATCTATCTTATACGCGCTTCTCATAACTGCCATCAGCAGCATTTTTTGTTGGCCCTCTATTTTAGGCTTTAAATCCAAACAAGCATCATGAAATTATCGGTCATCATCATCAGTTACAACGTAAAGCATTATATAGAGCAATGCATACGTTCTGTTTGGAAGTCGGCTAAATTCGCAAACATTGGATGCGAAATATTTGTAGTAGACAACAATTCCCGCGACAATACCATCGATCATCTCCGAAGTCGTTTTCCTCAGACAGAATACCCTCACCTACATCTCATTGCCAATTCTCGCAATGTAGGTTTCGGCAGAGCAAACAATCAAGCGGCACAACAAGCAAAAGGAGAATATATTTTATTCCTCAACCCAGACACATTACTGACGGAGCACACCTTGATTGATTGTATCACTTTTGCCGACCAACAAGAAAAATTGGGTGGAATAGGTGTTAAAATGCTAAAAGCAGATGGAGCGTTTGCCTTTGAATCCAGACGAGGTCTTCCCACCCCCTGGACTGCTTTTTGCAAAATGAGCGGATTAGCAACAGCTTTTCCAAAATCAAAGTTTTTTGGGAAATACTACATGCGCTACCTTGATGAAGACAAGACAGAAGAAATAGAAATTATTTCCGGAGCTTTTTTGTTGGCTCCTAAAAAGACGTTAGACCATTGTGGCTTGTTTGACGAAGATTTCTTTATGTATGGTGAGGATATAGACCTTTCACACCGCATGCGTTTAGCCGGCTATCACAATTTTTATATTCCCACAAAGATTCTTCATTACAAAGGAGAAAGCACGCAGAAAAGTTCATACAAATATGTTCACGTATTCTATGAAGCAATGCTCATCTTCATCAAAAAGCACTATAATCACTACCAAACCATTCTTTCGTTACCTATTAAGCTTGCCATTTTCCTAAGAGCCATAATAGCCCTTATAGGACAGCAGCTAGATGCTCTATCCGATTTCTTGGCACTCGGAAAAAAGGAAAAAGAGAAAAAATACCTATTTATCGGCAGCAAAGAGAATGCAAAAGCAATAGAGCAGATTGCACAGCAATGGCAATTAGACATAAATTATATATATGCAACAGAAAAAGAGCTGCCCAACGGACATCTCCAAATAGAACAAGACTTAAAAGAACAATACTATATCATCTATGACATGGATGTATATAGCAACCACACCATTTTAAATATTTTCCACAAAGCACCACAGCAACATTCTATCGGCACCTATTCAGGATTGAGTAAAACCGCCATCACCGTAGCGGCAACTTATTCTTTGTAAATTACCTCATATATACGCATGCCCTATCTCGAAACACCCATATTATATTTAAGAGCGCTTGAACCTGAAGATTTGGAATGGCTATATGCCATAGAAAACGACAAAGAGCTATGGGATTCAACAAGTACAAATCTCCCTCTCTCGCGCTACGCTCTCAAACAGTATATATCCCAACAACCACAAGACATATACCAATGCGGAGAAATACGATTGGCCATCTGCTTAAAAGAGGATGATACTCCTATCGGACTTGCTGATCTTATCAACTTTGAACCTGTACATAGTCACGCAGAAGTAGGAATTACCATATTAGCTAAACATCAAAATAAGGGATACGGAAAGATGGTTCTTCAACTTTTAGAAGAATATGCTGAAAAAAAAAATGCACCTCCATCAACTTTTTGCTTATGTTTCAGCCGAAACCAACTTAGCAAGCACAAAGCTCTTTCTGTCAGCAAGTTACACTCCAACAGCCGTCCTTCCACAATGGTTTTTTATAAACGGAAAATATGTAGACATCACTTTTTTTCAAAAAATATTGAAAAAAAATCCCTAAAATATTTGTCAGTTTAAAAATAAGCCTTACCTT
>JAEIGA010012148.1_pt1 | contig 13067 bp, 26 predicted proteins | sample 9270691 | NCBI WGS metagenome assembly JAEIGA01 (sample SAMN17057246, study PRJNA624740) | gut metagenome | biome: biome; isolation source: fecal sample | host: Bos grunniens | place: China: Xizang | collected 2019 | reverse complement strand
GTCAGTCGTCTTTGTCGGCGGCTCGTTGGAAGCAGTTCGAAAAGGACGGCGACCGATACAACTTGCAGTACCGTACTGCCTACGATGACCGCGTGCGTACTTCGCACCGCAAACTGGAAGGCATTACCTTACCGCCATCGTCGAAGTTCTGGAACGACTATTTCCCTCCTAACGGGTGGAATTGCCGTTGTACCGTGGTTCAAGTCCGCAAAGACAAGTATCCGGAAAGCGACGAACAAAAAGCCATCGACCTTGGCAGTCAAGCCACAGCCGGACGACATCAGGAAATGTTCAAGTTCAATCCGGGCAAGGCCATGACTACGTTCCCAGCTTACAATGCCTATACTATCCGCAAGTGTAAGAACTGCAAGTATAACGGCACAATGAAGTTGGCGGCTGATATTCCGAATAATGAATTGTGTGGTGCTTGCAAGGTAGTTCGTGCAATGGTTGAAGCAAATGAAGAATTGAAGGCACAACGCTTGAAAATACGTGAATGGGCTAAAGAAAACCTTGTTGGTAAAACAGCTCTTGCCCATAAGATAAGCGGACCTATAGAATTTAATATGGCTGGAATCAAGGAGGCTTTGAACCAACCCCATAAATACATTAGAGAGAAAAACAAGTCTTTGATGAATATTGCATCTATCTTAAAAGATGGGGAACATGTGCAAAAAAGATTGGACGACAAGAATAATCCGATGGTGTATCAATATCATTACATCAAGATAAAGATATACAATAAACCTTCGTATGCAGTTATCAGAGAAATGAAAGATGGTAGATTTGTCTTCTATTCTATCGTGGAAAGATTGAAAAAGAAAAAAGACGATTGAAGCCTTTAGTGAAGGATCTGCAATCCAACCCAGTACTCCGACCGTCTTAGTTGATGCAAATATACAAACAAAATTTAAACCCACAATAAATGGAAGGTGAAAAAGTAATAAAAAACCTCGAAAAATTGGTGAAACAATACATTGACCTCACCATTTCGGACATTCGGGTAGAAGCATCGGAGATGTTCGACAAGAACTTCCAGCGTGAAGCCTTCTTCAACGAGAAGTGGGCACGAAGGAAATTCAATGATGACGATACCCGTAACATCCTTACTAAAAATGGTACACTTCGAAATAGCATTCTCAGTAAAGTAGAGGGTAATAAAATCGTCTTCGAAACTACGGTACCATACGCTGCCATTCATAATGAAGGTGGTACGATTGTCGTAACCCATAAGATGAAAATGTTTTTCCGTGCAAAATGTTATGAAGCTCTAGGTTTGAAGAGAAAGAGCAAAGCCAATTTAGAAGGGAAAAAAAGAGTACTTTCCGACGGAGGTTTCTATGCTTGGACTCAAAAAATGAAACTTACTAAGGAAGCCGAATTTTGGAGAGCCATGGCCTTAAAACCCATTGGCAGCAAGATAGTGATACCGAAACGCCAGTTCATCGGGACACATCCCGAACTGGAAGCAGCCATTTTTGAGATAGCAGAAAAGAACGCCATCAAAATATTTAAAGACGTATGAGAGCAAACATCTATAAGGCATTGGTAGCAAAACTCAAGGAGTACACCGATGCAGAAGGAAACCAAGTGTTCAAGCATTTCGACCTATGGAACGAGCAAGTGGAATTTATCGAGGATGAAACGCCGTTCGAAGTACCGGCAGTGTTTATCGAGTTCAGAGGCATCACATGGAGCGACACCATGCAGAACGTACAGCGTGCACAATTCCCTGTACGCTTGCATATCGTAACCGAATGGAAAGGAAGCGAATGCGAAGGAAGCTTGTATCAAGACAAGGCTTTGGAAAGGCTGGATGTCGTGGACGGACTGGCCAAACATTTGTTCAACTGGAGACATCAAGAAGGAACAACCGATATCCAACGGATGCAACGTTCAGCATCGTACACCAACCATAACCATGGCGAACTGGTGGAAGACATCGAAGACTTCACTTGTACGGTGCTGCAACATCTTTAAAACAACGACAATTGCCGGTGTTGCGACTGAATACGTTCTGTAGCACTGGCATTGATGATGTTGTAGAATGTACGTTCACAGATATGATGTTTCGGCCAGATGTAACGGCGCAAGATTTCGCGGTTACTCAACCCCGAACGGGAGTGCTCATCGTAAATGGCTACAATTTCAGCCACCCGATACACATACGAAAGACCCGGTATATTCTGACGATTCTTTTTCATACCTCAAAAACTAAAATGACAACCTATTGAAACCAATGCAAATATATACATTTTTAATGAATATACATCGAGGGGTATAAAAAAAGCCCCTAAATAAACCTAAACCATAACCAAATACCCTATCTACACATAACCAGGACTGCACGGGGCTTTTCTGATAGTAAGTATAAACATGCAGAATTGTTCAACGTTTAATGAATATTAATATGTGCAAGTCCGACATTTTTCAGAACCTCCTTCGCTTGACAGCCGAAGAAACCGAGACATCCGCTGAACGTATCACCGGCAACCATACCGACATGGAAAGTACGGATGCCCGCTATATCCTTGTGACCTTACTCTACGAACGTGGCTTCTATCCTTCACAGATAGCCACACTACTGAACCGGAAGCCTCGCGGAATCCGTTACCTGCTGGTGCGTGGACTCACATCGCCCATGGTGGGCATTATGTTGGCAAAAATTCGGCAGAAGGCGGGCAACGATTCCTAGTACACCCCATTGATACGCTCTATCTTTGCTCACGTAAGGAAAATCCTTACCTAGTAGTATTAACATCTAATCTCTTTAAAATTATGGCAGGAGAAATGATGATGAATGGTTTGAGCGTACAGGACTACGCTGCCATGCGTGACATTGAGCACCACAAGAGCAAGGACCACAGCATCTACACTGTAGGTTTGCTCATCGTGGCTGCTATCGTGATTGCCTTCTTCGTTTGGATGTTCGGAAAGAACTCGAATGAAAAGGTACAGTTTGCAACCGCTGTGGCCAAGTTGGACGGTCGCCTTGACGCTATCGAACCGGCTGTAACGGCACAAGGAAACAACATCTACCGCATCAACGGTGTGTTGTCATCTACCGTACAGGGTGTGGGCGACTTGAAGGAATGCACCAACGATAAGTTGGCTTTCCTCGAAAATCAAGTTTTGTTCCAGCGAGGAAGAAACGGTAGCTGCGGATGCGGCGGTCGTGAGTTCAAGCAAACTTCCACTTACAACTTGGCATCGACCAACGTAACAGTAGAAGAAAATTGCCGAAACTAAACACGGCACAAAAGGAGGCGGCAAACGCCGCTTCCTTCTTTCCTTTTACAAACTCTTTAAAAACTCCGTAAATATGTTTAGAACAAAGATTGAAGTGCGTGAATACGCCATGAACAAGGCCATCGAATTGTTGGGTACAAGTACCCCTGTCAAGGATGCAGTAGCGAAAGCTCAAGAATTCGAAAAGTACATCATGGGCAGTGCAGAACTTCCGGAAACGATAGACGAGAACGAAATCATCAATACTGCCCTCGAAACTCTTGGTGTCGTGGCATCGCATTGGCTGGCTGCTAACGGTGTGGTTCCATGCAAAGCTTACGAACCGATCCAGAAGGCTGAACCCGAAACCGACAAAGAAAAATGACCCTATTCCCCATGTTCACGAAAAAAGAAGAAGCACGCCCGATGAGCTTTGCCACCCGTGCTGAAGCGTTTGCCTACATGCTGAACTTTCAGCTCAACGAAAAGAAGGCAGACCCTATGGAAGCGGCCAAGAATGCCAACGAGTTTGCAGAAATCTTTGCTCAGAACATGGGCATACCTACCAATGTGGAACCTCCTGCACAAGGAGTGGACAAAGTGATAAAGAGCGTGGACAAAGTTATGTGCTACTGCGAAGAACACCCCAAAGTGGTAGACTACCTGGTAGGAGCCGTTACCTTTGCCGCGGGACTAATTACACAGAAGAAGGTGGATAACGACACACCGCCGCCTCCACCCAAACAAGAAACCATTGATTTTGAAAATATCGACTGATTATGCTAAAAAAAATATTCCTGGTAATTGATGTGCATGACGAAGCACAACGGGACCGAGTGCAACAGATTGCCAACGAACTGAGCAACATGCGAGTGCTGAACGGTACACAGATAGAAAACATCTATCCGCTATACCGACAATACGAGAACGATATCCGCCAACTGTTCTGGAACGTGAGCCGCAACGGGTTCAACACCCAGACGATGATGACCATTGGCAAGTTGGCTAGTAAGATGATCCGAAAAAGATAACGGCTTATGGCAAGACTGGAAGGAAAATGCCCTGGCGACTGCACCAAGTGCCGGTTGCTGGAAGAAGGGCAAGTACAAATGGAAATATGTATGCTGGACCAAGTGTTCCAACGGACACGTAGAAACGAAGAGAAACTGGACTTGATACTGAAGAAACTGAACTCACCGATCCAAAATATGTCATTGGTGCGTGAACCCTCTGAAAAAGAAGAAGCCGAGACTGAATAGGTCCCGGCTTCGTTCATGGTAGAAATTTAAAAAAACGATTATGAGAACGGTCTTACCTTCTCTACATGAAGAATAAACGTCTTCAAGTCCTCCAAGTCCTCAAGCAGTTCGCTAGTCGGAGTATTGGAGTTCAGACATGCAATGGTAAGATTCATTGCCATTCTTCTCAAGATACCTGCCAAATCCTTTGGCGAGCACCACTCCTGGAAATAACTTTCCAATTGAGCAAGGTCGTATGTTCCCATAAAATCAGTATTAAAAAGATCGCTTACATACATAACGTTTCCCATGCGGAAAGGTTCATATCGTTCAATACTTCTTTCCGTGCTTGTAAGGACGCATTTCGTTATACTTCATCTTCTGTTCAATGTGCCATAGAAGGTCTATCTTATAGTGATATGCTATTGCAAATAAATAATACAAGATAGCAGAAAAGCTATTACTCTCTGACAGCATTCGAATTTCTGTATATATGATATCCGTAAATGAATGGTCTTTTAAAAATTCCGACAACTCAAGATATCGTTCTTCTGTAAATTGTGAATCATCAATATATAGATCATGCAATTCGGAATAATCCAACAGACGGATGACTGCATCCGCAAGTTCGGCTTCAACAGAATCCTTGATAAATGTCTCAAAGCAGAACTTCCAGTGCTCTTCAGGATTGACTTGTGGAGTGTCGAAGTTTTTCTCAAACATGACACGTTGGGCATATTTCCCTTTTCTGTCAGCCTCGATTGCTTCACTCAGTTCTGTTACGACCAGCATCATATAATGATATTCACTATGTGCTTTCTCATGCCATCCGTGATTTACTGCATTCTGATAGGCTCGTTCCGCTAATTCTTTCCAGTTTATATTTCCCATATACATCAATTTAATTCGTTAGTAATAGACGGTACTAGAGGTACCGGCATCCAGTGGGTTACTTGTTCACGCATACGGCTTGGAATGTTCCAATACCATTGTCGGTTGCAGTAGAAGCGTCGGTAAGCCTCCATAATCCGTCCGTCCATCATCAGTATAATCACCTTCATCGTCTTTCTTCCTAGTTCGTTGTTGGTAAGCTGAGGAAGGCTGTCTTCAGGTAATCGTTCGTTGACACTTACCCATGGGTTTTTGGGGTTCTTGTCTGCCCAACGCGCTCCACAAATAAAACCACCTATTATATTGCCATGATTGAGCATGATATCAAGTTCGTCCTGCGGCAATTCGTTGAAAGGTGTTCCTGCAAGGATTTTTGCCGCTATCATCATTCTTTGTTCACGTTCTTTTGTCATAAGTCTTCGGGTTTAAGATATCGTTTTACATCGTTGAAAAACGCTTTCATGATTAGTCTTTCACGGCTCTGTGCCCGCTCGTAGGCTTCGGGTGTGTCCTTCTTACGGGCACGGAGCGTGTTGATGTTAGAAATGCGCTGATACTTCAGCCATAGTTCGTGATAGGTCATGCAGCACGTTCTTCTCTAAGTTTCTCGAGTTCGGCCTTGGTCGCATAGTACTTATGCTTCCAGTAAGAAACCTTTTCTTCATCATTCACTCGTTCTACCTTGCTCATGATTTCGGCATACTCCTTGGAATATTGCTGTACCAGTCGGCGAAGGTTGTAGTCACGCTTGTTGAGCAACTCACGGAAAACCCCTTGGTAGTACACATTCATCTCAGAAAGTTCACGTTGGGTGGACACGAAAGCGGCACGCTTGTTCTCGTAGTCGAGTACACAAGCCGACCAATCATCCGTCCCTCGTGCCCGATGCTTCTTGTCTGCTGACTCTGACATGATGATCCGTGCCTTCATGATACGTTCTTCAATACGTCTCATGGCATGGCTGCGGTCTTCTTCTGCATGTTTTTTTCTACATTATAAGCATTCTCTATCGAAGAGCGTTCTTCCAAGTTCCTGCGCTTCAAGATATTCAATAGGTCTTGTGCTTCTTGTTGGTTCATAAGATTAATCTTCTCTTTCGTGATACGATAAGTAAATTCTTTCGGCATTGTATTTTTTCTTATACTGGCGACGGGGTGTTTCCAGATCATCCGTATAATACTTCTTGTCAATGCTCTTCCTCATTCCGTTTTCCCATATTATCAGGATACGGTAGATTTGGTATTTCTGGGCCATAATCTTCGGTTGTTTCGGCGGTATAGTCGCCATTAAGTAAACTGTCCATAATCCGTCATTCTTTGTTATACTACAAATATTCCAAATTTTCCGTCGGGTCTGCCGCTTCCGCATGAACCGATGTAGTCATGAAGAACGGTGCAATTCTCGTTCTGGAATTCGCATCCGTCACAAACATCGTCCATAGCATCTATATTCACTTCCATGAATTCTACGGTACGTCCGTCGGGTAAGGTGGTCTTTTCACCTGGCATCAATATCTTACTCATTGTTTCTTCTCCTTTACTTCTGTTAAGTTCCAAAGCTTCGCTCCCGTTTTCGATACTGCGGTAGTCATAAACTCCATGGTTGCTCTATCGTCGTTCTTGACGGTGAAACAGATTCCCACCAAAGAAGGTGCCTTTTCGGACGGAACAAACTTGAGTACACAAGGCTTGTTATACATCACCCAATAACTGATAAACTGCACCAACTGGTCTTCGTCCACCTGAGCGCACATTCTTTGGGGTGGGAATAATCCGCTATAAAATACATTCGGGTCCATCACTTGAATTGTGCCGTTATGAATGCTTTCCCGTTCTTTTTTACTAACAGCACATTGCCGGTGGCGATTTCGGTAGTAAGTTCCACTTGCACTTGACCGCCCATTTTCAGTTGGCGGATGAAGTAGTCGATACCGCTACGGATGACTTTCAACTCATCCAAGGTTCCTTCGTATTGTTTCCACTTGGCATTGTTGAATGCGCTGAGGAGTCTTCTTATCCAGTCATTACGGTTGGGACTGGATACTGTACATTCCACTACTAATGTCTTCATGATTCTTCTTCTTTAAATTCGGGTTTGTCATTCGGGTCTGCTTCGTATGGGTACACATCCATGATTGGAGTTTCGGCTACCGATACAATGATGTAGTCGGCCATGGTACCTTTCATATTCTCATCCAGTTTCTTCACGGCATCGCGAAGGTCGGATGCCTGTACGCATACATTAGAGTAGGTTTTCTTTTCTGTACCGGTGCGTTCATCGAAGGTAATGAAAGCGAGTCGGCACTTGAACCAGCGGTCGGCTGCGGTATCTTCGGCAAAGAAGAGTTCGCTATACTTGGCAGGAACGATACCCGCTACGGTGAATACTCCACTGATGTATGGTTGCATTTCTTCGATGATACGTGCTTCGGCTTCGGTATGGCTGAGGGCATCCACCAGATAAAGTTCGGTCACTTTCTTGTTCATTCCATTCTCCATGGTCTTTTCATAGGAGATTTTGCATAGGAAATAATTGTGCATCATGAGGCTTTTCTTTTTTGTTCTTCTTCAATCAGTTTCTTTTCTCTCTGTCGATACTTATAGATGATGTTCTGAACGACCAGACTACATTCATCGCACATGTCACCGAATTGTTCCGAAAGTCGGTCGCATCCCAACGCATCCACGTTCTTGGTGATTTCACTGCTTACCTGCTTGATCTGACGGACCTTGTTGGTGACTAGAAGTGTCATGCCAGGATCATACTTCTGAATGGTGCTTTCAAAATCGAGTGCAAATCCGTAGAGCATATCGGCCATGACAAAGACCTTGTGCATTTTCATGAGTGCTTCTTCGGTTTGTTCAGGAGTCATTTCGGGAAGCAGCGTATTGAGTGGTACCAGTTCCTTTCGTGACTTTTCTATCTGTATCTGCTTCTGGAGTTTCGCTGCCTTGGTATATTGTCCGCTAAGGAGCGCGTCTCTCAGTTTTTTTTGGAGTTCTACTAATCTGTTATTCATTTTTCTTTGGGTTTATATTTCCACCCGTTCAGCTCATATAGTTTCTTCCGGGCATCTTCAAAATCATAAGTACGATAGACGGGAGAACCCATGCTCCCTGTTTCGGTATATTCCATCCGGTAGACCACGAATTGCCTTCCCCGTCTATGTAACTCGTAACGTGGCTTACTTGGATTCATCTTCCATTTTCGGTTCAAGGTAGAACGTTTCATCCTGTACCACCTGGATACCAACCTTGTCGAACAATTCGTTCACTTCTTCCTTGTCACGGTCGGCTAAAAGTTTGTCCTTGGCAACCTCATTGGTAGTGCGGATATATCCAGGAAGGAACTCTTCGCAAAGTTTCAGTACCGCTCCCCATGTGAATCCCTTCAAGGTCTTGAGCTTCGGAGTGCCAGTACGGAAACCGAATATGCCGTGTGCGCTTTCCACGCTCTTACGCTTGCTGAACAATTCCTCCCGGTTTTCCTGTGCGTATGTCTGAACGATATCGAAATTCTTTTCCTTCACTTCTTCCAAGTCTGCCAATTGGTCGGCATACTTTTCACGGATTTTCGTCATTTCCAAGTCCATCTTAGCACCGATGGAACGAACCTTCGCGTCTGCTTGTGCGAATTCGGCAAATGCCTTTTCCGCTTCTTCACGGGTAATACCCGAATGTACTGTCTTCTTGATTCTTTTCGCCATAATTAAAAACTTATTAAATGGTTATTCAATTCTCTTTACTTGCTATCTTTTTAAACTGTTTCAATGTCTTCTGAAGTTCCTCGTAACTCTGATCCTTCAACGGCTTCTTGACAATGCCGTGCGTTATCACAAACTTACCTATCTTCGCCTTGTTCATTTCCATTTCTTCGGGGGTGCTGCTTTCGAAACCCTGATTGAGGAAAGGTATCTCGAATGAGAGTGCGTAAATGGCCTTGATGACCGACTGGCGTTCCTGCCATTCCGAGCGTTTCACTCTGTCTGTACCTAGGAACTGGCGTATCAAGGCGGTAGCCTCTTTCTTGGTCAGCTCCTTGCTCGAGGTGGTGCGACCGCCGCTGAACTGGTGTATCAGATTCCGGTAGGTATCTTCGTCCCAACCTTGCTGCCGTTTCAAACGGTGAATCTGTTGCTTCTGTGGGTTTGTTGCGAGTACTGCTGTCATATCTTTATTCCTTATTGTTTTCCAACCAATATCTATCTGCCCCTTCGTCCCAAATGGTGTAGTATCCTTTCTCACCACCACGGCCTCGGCCTCTGTAAATGGCTCTGAACCCTTCCACCTGGATGCGGACAAAACTGTCACGCTTCACGAGATAAGCCGCTTTGCCCTCCACCTCCTTACCTTCCACGTGACTGATGAATACGAAGATCTTCGAGCGGTATTTCTTTCGTAACTGAATAATTTCCTCTGCCTTGGCTTCGAACTGGTCCGTGAAATACTGGATAGAGTCGATGAAGACAACATCGGGACTGCGTTGCTTTGAAAGATAGTTGTCGAGGTCTGACACTGAAAGTTCATCGACAAACTTGATCCTCTGTAATCGGCTTCGGATTCCAGCTGCTTGAAGCTCGTTGTGGAAATCGGAACAAATTCCCATTTCGAGGGTTGCAAACAGCACATTGAAACCGATTCTGTCAAACTCACGGGCGAGGTCGAGAGTGAATCTTGTTTTTCCCATACCCGACTTGCCGTAGATAATCCAAATGCCGCCGCGCTCACGATGACCGAAAGCTTCGGCAAATTCTCCTTCAAAAGGGATGTAGTCATACTTCTTGTCTTCAATGTTGGCAATGCTTAGTGCTCTCATACGTTCAATTCTCCGGTTTGTAGTTCCTGTTTGATAACGACATCATCAATCATGCCAGCCAATTCACGGAGGTCGTCGGCAAACCATACCTTACGGGTGAGGTCCTGACTGACTTGTTTCTGTGTCTTAGGAAGCTTGCCCCAAATCTGTTCGGCTTCCTCTTTCGTTGGAACACCGTTTGCCAAGCAGATGTTCACTACATCCTTCTTGGTAGCTCCCATGAGGGAGATATAGTTACGGCTGAAACGTCCGTCTATTTCGTCATAGCCCTCGATACGGCCTACGTTTCGCTTGATGTTACGCTCCAAGGTTTCTGTACCTGCCACGATGCAGCCCATACGTCCGAGGGTGTCATCATACAGAGGAATGAGGGTACACATGGCGGTATTGCTGAGCTTTCCGGCATCGTCTATCAAGAGGATAGGCTTCTTCGATGCCATGCTGTTGATGTGTTCTATCACCACATCCAGAATATCGTCATTGTCCATATACCGGTTGATGCGCTTACCCATGGCTTGTGCTAGTTTGACCAGGAACTTGCGGCTGCTCCACTTGCGGCACTTGATGTAGATAGTGCTGCCGTCTCCATGGACGTTATAGAGGTCGATAAGGGATTGGGTCTTGCCGCTACCGCTTCGGCTGCTGATGCAGAACCATTTGCTCTTCTTCTTGGCTGCTACGAAAGCAGTCTTAACTTGCTGGTAACTTGTCACGGTGTCCACCACATTGCGCGAGTTCTCGAAGAAATATAGACCGCTGGCAATCTTTTCGGCCAACACGTCATCGTTGGCTGCATACTTACCTGCACGGAACTGGCTCATGGCTGCGTCCGACACACCGCATCGGCGTGCCAATTCTGCTGCCTTACTTCCTCTGTTGATGAGGTTGTCTATGTAATTTCTTAATGCGTTCTTATCCATTGTATAAAGAGTTTATTGGTTATCTACTAAAATTCATATCAGTCGGTTTGAACTCGTAATCGTCATCGTCGTCATCATGGACGGGAACAAACGTGTGTCTCGGTGCTTCTTCAATGATGAATGCTTCTTCCACTTCGTTTCGGGCTTCGTACCTTCGGTCCTTGTGCTGACCCTTGCTGTCCGTTATCAGCGCACGTTGCAGAAGGTTGTTTCTGCTCAGTGCCGGCAATTCTTCACGGAGGCTGTCAAGCATGTCGTCCACCTTAGTCTGCTTGTCCACGTATCGTCGTTCAAATTCTTCATTGAACTCACGTACCTGCTTGCGGTACTCATGGTGTTCGGGTTTCTGGTCTACAAGTGCCATCGGTACCTTCATGGTGCGCTGCATCATATAGGCCAATGTGCCGATTTCCTCCAGTACCCGATGCCCCTTGGTGGCTTTCGCATTCGTGATCATCACTTGCGAAAGGTCGTCGGGGTCGTATCGTACCACCCAATCCTCGTTGTAATGTTCGCGAAGTTCGAAAGAGAAGCTTTCGTAATTGATTCGTTCGCCCATCATTTCAATCATCAAACCTTGTCCACTGAGTCGGTTGGTTCTTCCGGTAGTCTCGCCCATGAGCATCAGGTATTCTTCATCACAGAACGGAATCTTACGTTCATCCGGTGTCTTTTCCCATGCTTCCATGTAAGCGGTTATCTTCTTGGCTCGTTCCTGCCTCATGATTTCATGAATCTGAGCGATACATTCGTCTTCGGTAGGAAGCAGCTTTCGGTTCTTGTTGTATGCGTCATAGTTCGGTTGGTTATCCGGATTGGAGGTAATGTTGTGACCGCTCCAGTTCGGTAGCAACTGACAATAGTCGCGGTTGATTTCGTTGAAGTAAGGCTCGATGATCTTCGATTTTGCATTCCCTACGGCGGCTGGTGTGTAGTATTTCGACATCGCCTGGTAGAACGGAGTCATTACCTTCTTCTGGTAGTTGTCGCTCTGAAGCTGCAACGGCTTGTATCGGGTACCGAAGAGTTCCTTGGTATGCTTCACGGCATTTCGTAAGGCAGTTCGGATAAGTGCGGTACATTCACGGTCGCCTATGGCATATCCTATCGGGTATTTGCAACAAGCATCGAGAACCACTACCACCGTCTTTCGGTTGTCGTAGGTGGTACGTTTGTGACGTACTCCATTGTCGCCCACCTTCAATACTTGTTTCTGATAGATCAGTTCCACGTCCCAACCGTCGAGTGTCCAATAAGTGAGTGCCGTTTCAGGTGCTTCGCGCTTCACCTGCATTTCCAGTTTGTTCCGGAGTGCCTTGGTACCTCGTTGATGACCGAGGGTAGTAGCTTCCATCTGCTTGCGGTACTTGTCCACCGTAACTGGACTTTTGATAAGCGGCATCTGCATGAGGGTAGCCACTTCGTTGTACTTCTCCATGATCTGCACATTGTTCAGGTTCATGTGCTGCGAGAGGAGCTTGTGCATCACTGCTTCCAGGCGTTCGTCGGCCACCTTCACGGCATTGCGGTTTCCTCGGTTCTTGTGGATAAGTGCGCTCCATCCTTCCTTGGCGTACAGGTCTGCCTTTCTCTTGAGGGATTTGGAATTGGCAGGAAGGTTGTGCTGATATTTCAGTTCTCCCATGCTGCCACGAACGGTGGCAAGTTCGTTCACCATATCGGACAGCTTTGCCCATATATCAATACGGGTGCTTCCTTGGCCGATAAGGTTCTTTCGTTCATGGGCCAGCGAGAGGCAAGCATCCAGTACACGAACCTGCAAGGTATAGAGAGCTGCCTTATCTGCGCTCAGTTTACGGCCGAGTTCATCCCGATATTCGGTAGAGAAAAAGGTATAGGCTGCTTCGTTATACTTCATTTCGCTTTCCAAAAGGCTGATGCGGTTACGTTCCACTTCGTCCTTCGGATTGCCGTAAACTTCGATATACTGCTTCTTGATTTTGTCTTCCATTGT
>JAEIGA010012147.1_pt1 | contig 13067 bp, 9 predicted proteins | sample 9270691 | NCBI WGS metagenome assembly JAEIGA01 (sample SAMN17057246, study PRJNA624740) | gut metagenome | biome: biome; isolation source: fecal sample | host: Bos grunniens | place: China: Xizang | collected 2019 | reverse complement strand
CGGGTACTCTTGAAACGCAAACCAACGTCAGTGCCGAGGAAAGTACAGTCTTTCACATACATACGACGAGCGCCACCCGACATTTCGCTACCGATAACAAAACCGCCATGACCATGATAAACCGTGTTGCCCACAATCAGCGCATCCTGACAAGGCATGCCTCTGTCGCGACCTTCCTTATTCTTGCCCGACTTGATACAGATGGCATCGTCGCCTACGTCGAAGCTACATTTGTACACGATAGAGTTGGTGCAAGATTCCAAATCGAGACCATCACCATTTTGCGAATACCAAGGATTGCGTACCGACACTTTGTAGAGCACGATATTTTCGCAGCAGTAGGGATGCAAACACCACGAAGGAGAATTCTGGAAAGACACACCGCTGAGCAAAATATTCTTGCAATAACGGAAATTGAGCAATTGCGGACGGAAGAAATCCTTGATCATTTCCAAAGAATCCACATTCTGGCTATTGCGCCAAGCAGCGTCTACATAACCATCATGACCACCTTTTGAGGGAAACCAGATATCACCTTTGGCGTTGGTCATGCTACCTTCTTTGGCCAAAAGATTTTTCCACTGACCGGCGGTCATCTTGCCCTTCTTCACCGGACGCCAAGAATCGCCTTGTCCATCGATGACACCTTCGCCCACGATAGCGATATTTTCCAGATTTTCACCCGAAATAGGATGCTGACAACGATAAGCCGTCAGACCTTCGAAAGTGGTTTTCTGCAATTGATATTTGCTGTGGTCGGTGCTGAACAAAATCACTGCGCCACGTTCCAGGTTCAAACAGAAATTGCTGACAAATTCAATAGGGCCGGTAGAATAAATACCGGGTTCCACCAACAAAGTACCACCACCTTTGGCTTTAATATGAGCAATCGCATCAGCAAAAGCCTTGGTATTGTCGGCCACACCATTGCCATTGCCGCCAAAGTCATTCAAACTAACCTGATAATCGGGGATTTCAGGCAATTGATACGCAGGCATGTCAAAAGGAATATCCATTTTGTACAAAGCATCCAAGTCTGCTTTCAACTCACAAGTTTGTTTTTGACAAGACCACAACAAGGCACTCATCAACAGGACAGTCATCAATTTGCTAATAGATTTCATATTCTGATCGATTAAAAATTAAGCATCAATAGTAGCGTAAGTAGCGTTGGCTTCGATAAATTCACGACGAGGACCCACTTCATCGCCCATCAACATAGAGATGATGTAGTCGGCAGCTGCGGCATTTTCGATGGTTACACGACGCAACACACGATTGTCGGGATCCATGGTAGTAGAAGCCAACTGTTCGGCATTCATTTCACCCAAACCTTTATAACGCTGCGTATGAATACCCGATTCACTACCACCGCCGTATTTGTCGATGAAAGCCTGACGTTGCTGCTCGGTCCAGCAGTATTCTTCAATTTTACCCTTCTTGCACAAGTACAAAGGAGGATTGGCGATATACAAATAACCCTTTTCGATGATGGGCTTCATGTAACGGAAGAAGAAAGTCATGATGAGCGTGTCGATGTGGCTACCATCGACGTCGGCGTCGGTCATGATGATAATCTTGTGATAACGCAACTTTTCGAGATTCAGTTCGTTAGCATCTTCGGCCGTACCGATGGTAACACCCAAAGCAGTGTAGATGTTGCGGATTTCGTCGCTCTCGAATACGCGGTGACGCATGGCTTTTTCCACGTTCAGAATCTTACCGCGCAAAGGCAGAATTGCCTGATATTCACGATGACGACCTTGTTTTGCCGTACCACCTGCAGAGTCCCCTTCGACCAAGAAGATTTCGCACTTTTCAGGATCGCGGTTAGAGCAGTCGGCCAACTTACCGGGCAAACCGGCACCGGAGAGCGGCGATTTGCGTTGCACCATTTCGCGCGCCTTGCGTGCCGCATGGCGCGCGGTAGCAGCCGTCACCACTTTTTCTACGATAGAGCGAGCTTCCTTGGGATGTTCTTCGAGATACGTACGCAAAGCCTCAGCAATAGCCTGATTTACAATACCCGACACTTCACTATTACCCAACTTGGTCTTGGTCTGACCTTCGAACTGAGGTTCGGCCACTTTCACAGAAACCACCGCCGTCAAACCTTCGCGGAAGTCGTCGCCGGAAATTTCTACTTTTACCTTATCGAGCAATTTTTCGTCTTCGGCATATTTCTTGAGCGTACGAGTCAAACCCATACGGAAACCGGTCAAGTGCGTACCACCTTCGTGCGTATTGATGTTGTTTACATAAGAGTACACATTTTCGGTGTAAGAATCGTTGTACACCATAGCCACTTCCACAGGCGTGCCGTATTTGTCGGTAGAAATATGGATAATATCGCCAATCAGCGCAGGACGCGAAGCATCGATATAACGAACATATTCCTTCAAACCATCTTCCGAATAGAAAGTTTCCGATTTGTAAGGATGTTCGGGATCTTCAGTAGCCACGCGTTTATCGGTGAGCGTCAACTTGATACCGGCATTCAGATAAGCCAATTCGCGCAAGCGGTTTTCGAGAATGTTGTATTTATATTCGACGGTAGAGAAAATAGTATCATCGGGAAGGAAGGTGATGAAAGTACCCGTCGATTCGGCAGGACCCACTTCGCGAACCGAATAGAGCGGCTTACCCTTGACGTAATCTTGTTCGTAGCGCTTACCACCACGACACACTTCCACATGAAATTCTTTAGACAGAGCGTTCACACAAGAAACACCCACACCGTGCAAACCACCGGAAACCTTGTAAGAACCCTTATCGAATTTACCACCGGCATGCAACACGGTGAGCACCACTTCCAAAGCAGAACGATGTTCTTTTTCGTGCATATCCACCGGAATACCACGACCATTATCGGTTACCGTGATAGAACCATTTTCGTTGATCCAAACCTGAATATCTGTACAAAAACCAGCCAAAGCTTCGTCGATACAGTTGTCGACCACCTCGTTTACCAAGTGATGCAAACCTTTTTCGCTGGTATCACCAATGTACATGGCAGGACGTTTACGCACTGCCTCAAGACCTTCGAGTACCTGAATATTTTTCGCAGAATATTCTTCTTGTACTCCTTTGTTCAATTCTTCGTTAATCATATTGTTAATTTACTATCTTTCAATCATTTAGTAAAACCTCGACGCAGACACTTCCAAATCTTGTTCAAGACGCCGAAAAAACGAACAAATATAGATAAATTTTCGAGCAAATCCAAGGCGTTTCGATGGCTTTTTTCTGCATAAAATCCACTTCAAGAAAAATTAATTTTCAACTTTCGCTTGTTTTTTCAAAAAATAGCAGTACTTTTGCAGCCGAAAACATCGCGGAGTGGAGCAGTGGTAGCTCGTCGGGCTCATAACCCGAAGGTCATCGGTTCGAATCCTTTCTCCGCAACTAAATAGAGAAGACAGATCATCCATATCGATGGTCTGTTTTTTTTATGTAGATTTGCACGCAACTTGAAGCATTCATCGACCCGAAGAATAATTATGGCAAGCAAGAACAAAAGCATATACGTCTGCAGCAACTGCGGCGCCGATTTCGCCAAATGGATGGGCAAATGTCCTTCCTGCGGACAATGGAGCACCATTCACGAAGAAATCGTCAGAAACACAGCGCCCGGCCCGGCCGGCCGATTGATTGAAAGCAGCGGAAAACCACAGCGATTGTCGGAAGTGTCGCTCGGCACCGAAAGTCGCATTGCCACTTCTTGCGCAGAATTGGATCGTGTATTGGGTGGTGGATTGGTGGCTGGTTCCGTTACGCTTATCGGCGGCGAACCCGGCATCGGAAAATCGACATTGGTACTGCAGACCGTGCTTAAAATGTCGTCCAAAACCATCCTGTATGTATCGGGCGAAGAAAGCTTGCAACAACTAAAACTACGCGCCGAACGCATCAACATCGACAATCCTAACGCTTATTTCGTGTCGGAAACCAGCCTGGAAAGCATTCTGCAACACGTCGATAACATCAAACCGGATTTGTTGGTGGTGGACTCCATTCAGACCATGAGTTGCGAAAGCGCGGAATCTTCGCCCGGCAGTGTAACACAAGTGAGAGAATGTGCCGCCGCCCTACTCCGCTTGGCTAAAACCAAATCTTTGCCCGTCATCCTGATTGGACATATCAATAAAGAAGGCAGCATTGCCGGACCCAAAGTACTGGAACATATTGTTGACACCGTACTCGTGTTCGAAGGCGATTCGCATTTTGTTTATCGTTTGTTGCGTTCGGTTAAGAACCGCTTCGGTAGCATCGCGGAAATCGGCATGTACGAAATGCGTCGTGAAGGCTTGCGCGAAGTAAGCAATCCGTCGGAACTTCTTCTAACCCAGCAACATCTAGGATTGAGCGGCGTTTCCATTGCAGCCGCCATCGAAGGAATACGTCCCTTCATGATAGAAACCCAGGCTTTGGTCAGCACGGCCGCTTACGGCGTGGCTCAACGCTCCACCACCGGTTTCGAAGTACGTCGATTGAACATGCTGTTGGCCGTTCTGGAAAAACGTGCCGGCTTCAAAATTGCCCAGAAAGACGTATTCCTGAACATCGCCGGAGGCATCAAAGTGAACGACCCCGCCATCGACCTTTCGGTATTGGCTGCCATCCTTTCGTCCAACTTGGACATTGCCATCGACAAGAATACCTGTCTGGCCGGAGAAGTGGGTTTGGCCGGAGAAATCCGTCCGGTGAACCGCATCGAACAGCGCATCATGGAAGCACAGAAATTGGGCTTCGAACGCATCATCGTGCCGCATTTCGCCGCCGGCAGCATCGACTTCAAACGTTTTGACATTCAGATAGATCAAGTAAGAAAAGTGGAAGAAGCCTTCCGTTTGCTTTTCGGATAAACACTGATAATTTCCCGCATCATGATTAAGGAATTCAACCTGCGCGTAGAGCCGCAAATAGCCGCCAACGAGGCTTCGCTCAAACATTTCATCTGTTTGGAAAAAGGATTAAAAGGACAAAGCGTCAAGGCCATACAAGTGATTAAACGATCTATCGATGCGCGTCAACGCAAGGTGCTTTTTCAAATGCAAGTGCGGGTGTTTATCAATGAACTTCCTCAGGAACAGAAAATAGAACCCATTCATTACCAAGACGTTTCACAGAAAGCTCCGGTTATTGTGGTGGGTGCCGGTCCGGCGGGACTCTTTGCCGCCTTGCGCCTGATAGAACTGGGACGCAAACCCATCGTGGTGGAACGCGGCAAGAATGTCAGCGACCGCAAACGCGATTTAGCTTCGGCCGTGCGCATGCACCATATTCATCCCGAATCGAATTACTGTTTTGGCGAAGGCGGCGCCGGTGCTTATTCCGATGGAAAATTGTACACTCGAAGCAAAAAACGTGGCAATGTGCAACGCATCCTGCAGATTTTCCATCAATTCGGCGCCAGCGAAAACATTCTTCGTGACGCACACCCGCATATCGGTACCGACATATTGCCTAGCATCATCGCCAACATGCGCGAACAAATCATTGCCAGCGGCGGCGAAGTTCATTTCGAAACCAAGATGAACGAACTGATTGTCAAGGAAAACCGCATTGTTGGCATCGTCTGCGAAAACGGAAAAAGCTGGCAAGGCCCCGTTATTCTGGCCACCGGTCATTCCGCCCGCGATGTCTATGAAATGCTGCACCGCAAACAACTCCCTCTCCAGGCCAAAGGTTTCGCCATGGGCGTTCGCCTGGAACATCCACAAGCCCTGATCGACCAATTGATGTATCACAGCCCGAAAGGTCGCGGCGAATATCTTCCTGCCGCCGAATATAGTTTCGTCAAACAAGCCGATGGACGCGGCGTGTATTCTTTCTGTATGTGTCCGGGCGGTTTTATTGTGCCGGCGGGCGAAAAAGACGGCATCATCGTGGTGAACGGCATGTCGCCTTCGAACCGTGGTTCGAAATGGTCGAATTCGGGAATGGTGGTGGAGATTTTGCCGGAGGATTTGCCTGCATTCCAAACGCTTACGTCGCAGTACGAAAAAGAGCAAGCCTTACCCAAAGTTTCGGAAGATTACCTGCAGATGCTGCGTTTGCAACAGGCTTACGAACACCTTTGTTATCAGCAGGTTCAGCAAGGTTTGATTGCGCCGGCGCAACGCATGGACGATTTCGTGAACAACAGACATTCGAAATCTTTGCCAAGCACTTCGTACGTGGCCGGCATTCAAAGTTCGGATTTGCATAACTGGATGCCCGAATTTATTCGCAAACGTCTGCAGAGCGGCTTCCGTCAATTCAATGAAAACGTGAAAGGATTCCTCACCAACGAGGCGCAATTGATTGCTGCCGAAACGCGTACGTCATCGCCCATCCGCATTCCGCGCGACAGGGAAAAACTGCATTTGTTGGGTTATGAAGGATTGTTTCCTTGTGGAGAGGGCGCCGGCTACGCCGGCGGCATCGTCAGCTCGGCCATCGATGGAGAACTTTGCGCCGAACAAGCCGCGCTGATATAAAAGGCCGGCAACTACTTCAACTTCACCGAAATAATCTTGACATCGCGCAAAGGTCGCTCGTTCTTGTCGCAAGGCAAAGCCGCCACCTGATCGATAATTTCCAGGCCTTCCACCACGCGGGCAAAAAAAGTGTATTCGTTGTTGAGCTTCAATTCGCCGCCATAAGTGGTGAGCATCTGTCGTTCTTCCTGACTGAAAATCAAAGCATCCGGATGATTTTCCAGATAAGTCTGCAAATCGGCACGGTAGGCCTTGTAGCGTTTGGCAAATTCCTTGCGATCGACCGCTTTCAAACTATCCATCTGCGCCTTGTGCGGCATGTAATTTTCTTTCCACCAAGCATTTTTCAGCGGATTATTTTTAGCCATTTCCAAGGTATCCAGATAACCACTGCGATAAGGCTTGCCTTGCACAATGAAAAACTGACTACAATCGGATTTCTTTTGCGGATTGATATTGTCCGGCTGACGCGGCGCCGCAATCATTCCCTTGAAAGCCACGTGATTCTTGTTAAATTCCGGCAAGAGAAGATATTGCGTGCTACCCATACCCACGCGTTTTCCCGGCTCAGCATTGCGAGAATCGGGCGAACCTCCTTGAATCATAAAGCCCGGCACCACGCGAAAAAAAAGCGTTCCATCGAAAGCACCCATTTGGATGCGTTCTTTGTACAGCGCCACATGTTTGGGCGATTCCTGCAAAAACACCGCCTTCATCGTTCCTAAATTGGTTTCAATAAGAATGGTATCTTGCGCCGTCGCCTCAAAAACACAAAACGACAAAGAAACACAGAGCAAAAGGTTTGCAACGAAGCTTTTCATAAGAAACAGTTTTTTAATCATCGGCAAAGAAACAAAATCCTCTTAAAAAGAAAAAGCTCCAACCGACATCGATTGAAGCTTAGTTGCTCCGCTAGGACTCGAACCCAGACAGGCAGAACCAGAATCTGCAGTGCTACCATTACACAACGGAGCAATTGTTTTGTTTTGCGGGCACAAAAGTACAGCTTTTTATTGATGTCACAAATTTTTTGGCCAAAAATTTCAATCTCCTTATAATACAAAGCGAAAACCTGCACCCAGATTCAAGCTGAAAGGCTTTTTGGTACGGATACTCATGGGCTGATTGGTGTCGAAATAATAATTCAGCGCAGGCTGCAGATACACTTGCCATCGCGAAGCAAAAGTGTAAGCCAAACCAAAAGAAGCCGCCGCATATGGCTGCACTCCCGACACCGACTGTGTGGTATTCGCCGTAGAATATTCTCCTGTAAATGAGTTTCTTAGCTCGGAATGTTGCAAGGCACAAAGACCTTTTTCAAGCCCGCCGCCGGCTGCCGCATACACGCGCCAAGAACGATGATTCACCATATCCACAGCCAAACTAAGTGGAAGACCCAGATAATGCAAAGACTGATCCAGGGTCCAACTGGTGGCATTTTCCTGATTTCCTTGAATTTCCGACAAAAGATAGGTGTAGGTCAAACCCGTTTGCAAAGAGAACAAGCGCGTCAAAGGAATATCCACCGTCAAGCCAAAAGTGATAGGATAATGAAAAGTTGGCGTATACGATTTCATCTGTCCGACACTCAGATTTTCAGGCACTTTCCATTCGTTTTCCAAACTAGCCGAGCGCAAGGCCACAGACGCATTCTGTCGCGTAATGCCCGTCACCGGCGACATATTCATCACCGTATTCTGATTCAGAGGCGAAGCCGAAGCCAGCAAGCCATTGTTCTGCGAAAAAGACAATCCATAAGCCAGCGAACGTTTCTTCGATTTTTTCTTCTGACGACGCGCATCCGCATAGGCTTCTTCTAAACTGCGCTCATACACAAACTCTTCTTTTCGTGGCAATTGCAACTGATACTGAATTTTTCCCGTAAAAGCACCCGGATGCTGCTCGAGTTTAAAATTCTCCTCGTCATAACTTCCGCGTTTAGGTCTCGGCTTAGTAATACCAATATATATGGGCGTCATCAAATCGTCCAAATAATCCTCTTCCGAAGGATCTTCTTCGTCCGAAACGGCCAGCAAATCGGCAGACTTGTTTACCGGGGTCGAAGAATATCCGAATTGAGTTTCCATGACATCTTCCGAAAGCAGCTCATCGTCCGAAGCGGCCAGCAAATCGGCAGACTTGTTTACCGAGGTCGAAGAATATCCGAATCGAGTTTCCATGACATCTTCCGAAAGCAGCTCTTCGTCCGAAACGGCCAGCAAATCGGCCAAAACACTTTCATCAACGGAAGGATGACTTCCAATGCGCATCATAGCCTCCGTTTCCGCTGCCACTTCAGATTGGGCCACAGCTTCCGCCACGGACGAAACTTCGGATGATGTTTCAGCTTCAGCCACGACTTCCATCACGGCTCCCACTTCGGCATCGCTTTTCGCTTCCGCTACGGATTCCAATGACAAAGCCGACGAGCGCTCATTTCGAGAGGAGGACAAATCTTCTGCGCGAGCCACAAAATCAGATGACAAAATCGAATCGGAAAACGCCGCCTCTTGCGAAAGCAAAGGCGCAGCCGTTTCATCGGAGGGAGAAGCAAAAATCAGCAACAAAGCAATAGCAGCCGCCACCGCGGATGCAGCCGTCAGCCAAGGCCACCAAGTCTTTTTAGGACGCGGCATCGCCACAGGCTCAGGACGAAGTTCTTCGGGCGAGAAGAAACTATCGAAATCGGGCAAATCGGAGACTTGGTATTCCGACAAACGCCGTTTCAGATATGATTGTAATTCTTTGTCTGTCATATTCTTATCTGTTTTTCTCCAACATTTCTTGTAACAATTTCCTGGCGCGTAAAAAATACACCCTCGAGGTATTTTCGCTAACGTTCAAACTATCGGCAATTTCTTTGTGCGAATAGCCATCGATGGCGAACATATTGAAAACCGTCCGGTAAACCTCGGGCAAACGCGCCACACATTGCATAATTTCTTCGGCCGACATCTTATCGAGCACGGAATAATCGGCTTGCGAAAGACCTCGCGCCTCTTCCACATCGACCGTGAAGGGCTGATCGGCCGTTTTGCGCAATTGTCCCAAAGCCGTATTCACAAAAATCTTGCGAATCCATCCATCGAAAGAACCTTCAAATTTAAAATCGGCGAGATGCGCAAAAACTTTCACAAAAGCATCGTGCAACAAATCTATCGCCGATTCGCGGTCGTTGGTATAGCGCAGGCAAATGGGCATCATGCGTTGGGCATATATCTCGTACATACGCCGTTGTGCAGAGCGCTCGCCACGAAGGCAAGCCTCCACCAAAAGACGCTCTGCTTGAGTACAACCCATATTATTTTCTTCCAACTCGGACATGATAGACCAAAAACATCTTAAAATGTTACACGGATTATGTTAAAAATTCTTGGCACTATATTTGCAAGGAGAAGCAAAGGAACAAAATTTTGCCCGTTATCGCTACTTGATTTATCTTTGTAACATATTTTTAACACATGAGTGCACTTAAATGGATAGGAGGCGTTGCCGGATGGGCTCTGGGAGGTCCTTTGGGCGGTATTATCGGTTTTTTCATCGGCAAGATGTTCGATGGCATGAACTCCGGAGAATACGCCGTCGAAAACGATAGAAGCTACGGCAATACCTACAAACGTCAACAGACACACGAAGGCGATTTCGGCATCAGTTTGCTGGTGTTGTCGGCCGCGGTGATGAAAGCCGATGCTTCGGTGAAACGTTCGGAACTCGATTACGTCAAAGCCTTTTTCAAACATCAATTCGGACAAGAAAAGGCCGCGCAATACATTCTCATTCTCAAAGAAATTCTGCAAAAAGACATCAACTTGCCGGAAGTTTGCCAACAGATTCGCATGATGATGGACCACGCTTCGCGTCTGCAATTGCTGCATTATTTGTTCGGATTGAGCCTCAGCGACGGATCGGCCTGCGAAGCTGAAATTCAATTGATTAAAAGAATCGCAAGCTATCTGGGCATTTCTTCGGTCGATTTCGAATCGATTAAGGCGATGTTTGTCAAGAATACCGAAAGTGCTTACAAAATTCTGGAAATCAGCCCCGAAGCCAGCAACGAAGAAGTAAAGAAAGCCTACAAGAAAATGGCCGTCAAATATCATCCCGACAAAGTGAGTCATTTGGGCGAAGATGTACAACGCCAGGCCAAGGAAAAATTTCAGCAACTCAATGCCGCTTACGAAGAAATTAAAAAAGAACGCGGCATGAATTAAACCTTTTTATCATACACCCATCTAAGCGTCTGTTTTGCAAAATTTACAAAGCAGACGTTTTTTTATAAAAGAACTTAACAACTTTATTATGAAAGCTTTATTATCACTCATCCTGGCTTTTGCGTCTTTAGGTTTGATGGCGCAAGATCGCCCGCAAGGACAAAGAGGCCCCAGAGAAGGTCGTCCCCAATGGACAGTTGCCGATCGCGCAGAAAGAGAAACTGCTAGAATCCACGAAGCTGTCAATTTGACAGACAAACAAATCGCCAATGTATATAAGGTGGTGTATGTTTGCGCCAAGCAAGATTCTATCCAGATGGCCGAAATGCGTGCCAAACGCGCAAGTGGCGAAGCGATGAATTTCGACAGAGAAGCCTTCAGAAAACAATACGAAGAAAAAGAAGCCGCCAAGAAAGAAGCTTTGAACAAGATTTTCACCAAAGAACAAAGCAAGAAATACGAAGCTTGGTTGGAAGAACTGGCCAGACAACGCCAACAAAGAGGCCAAGGTCAGAGAGGCCCAAGACAATAATCTCTATCACTACCTAAAGTACGAGAGTTTAGCCGGCCACGGATGCAGCAATGCCCGTGGCCATTTTTAATTTTTCGGCAATCTCGCGGAGTTTTTCCACCGGAATTTTTTCGAGCGTCTTTACCGGCGCTTCCCGATCGAGGCTGTAAATCATCACCGAAGAAGGTTTGATTTCGGTAATTTTTTGTATCCAGGCTTGCACCTCCTCAGGCGTAGTATTATCGAACGAGCGGCCTTGATACGAACCTTTCAGAAACATGGTCTGCACAATAAGTTTTCCTTTGAAGGCCTGCAAATTTTTCACCAAATCGGCCACATTATAGGCCGGATTCCAAGGACGATTCATCTGACGCATGGTATCGTCGAAAGTCGAATCGAGTTTCAGAATATTGTTGTCCACTTTGAGCAAAGCCTGACGGATCTCTTCGCGATGAATCTGCGTGGCATTCGACAACACCGACACTTTGGCCTGCGGAAAATATTCGTCGCGCAGCGCCGTCACCACTTCGATAATTTGCGGAAATTCGGGATGCAACGTCGGTTCGCCATTGCCCGCGAAAGTAAAGACATCGGGCGTGAGGCCTTCGGCCTTCAAAGCTTGCAATTTGGCTCGCAAAGCTTCTTCCACATCCTGAGCACTCGGCAAAGGATTTTCGGTAAACATTTCTCCCAGCCCACACTCGCAATACACACAATCGAAAGTGCAGAACTTGCGCTTGAGCGGCAGCAAATTGATGCCCAGAGAAATTCCTAAACGTCGAGAATGAATGGGCCCAAAAACAATATCAGGAAACAGCACCGTAGCCATAAACTACTGTTTCTTAGGCGGATAATCGATAGTGTAATGCAGGCCGCGGCTTTCTTTGCGTTCCATCGCATGACGCGTAATGAGATATCCCACATTGATCATGTTGCGCAGTTCGCAGAGTTCGCGCGTAGCCTTGCTGCGTTTGAAAAGCGCTTCGGTTTCTTCGTAGAGAATATCCAGACGATTCCAGGCGCGCGTAAGACGCGTATTGCTTCGAACGATACCCACGTAAGCTTCCATCAACTGGTTTACTTCCTTCATACTCTGAGTGATAAGCACGCGTTCTTCGGTAGAGATAGTGCCTTCGGCATTCCATTCGGGCACGTCTTCGTTGAAATCGTAACGATCGATTATCGACAGAGAATGCTTGGCTGCTGCATCGGCATACACCACGGCTTCGATAAGCGAGTTGCTGGCCAGACGATTGCCGCCGTGCAAGCCCGTGCAAGAACATTCACCGATGGCATACAAACGACGAATACTGCTTTGTCCGTCCAAATCTACCTTGATGCCGCCACAGAGATAATGCGCCGCCGGAGCCACAGGAATATAATCTTTGGTGATATCAATGCCGATAGACAGACATTTTTTATAAATATTCGGGAAATGTTTGCGCGTTTCTTCGGGATCTTTGTGCGTCACATCCAGGTAAACGTGATCTTCGCCTCGATGTTTCATTTCGTTGTCGATGGCGCGGGCCACGATATCACGCGGAGCCAAAGAAAGTCGTTCGTCGTATTTGTGCATAAATTCCTTGCCATCGAGGGTTCGCAACACACCGCCGTAACCGCGCATAGCTTCCGTGATAAGGAAAGCCGGACGATCGCCGGGATTGTACAAAGCCGTGGGATGGAACTGAATGAACTCCATGTCTTTCACCGCACCTTTTGCTCTGTAAACCATGGCAATACCATCGCCGGTGGCTACCAAAGGATTGGTGGTAGAACGATAAACAGCTTCGCAACCGCCGGTGGCCATCACCGTAATTTTCGAAAGGAAAGTATCCACCTGGCCCGTTTCTTCGTTCAGCACGT
>JAEIGA010012146.1_pt1 | contig 13068 bp, 14 predicted proteins | sample 9270691 | NCBI WGS metagenome assembly JAEIGA01 (sample SAMN17057246, study PRJNA624740) | gut metagenome | biome: biome; isolation source: fecal sample | host: Bos grunniens | place: China: Xizang | collected 2019 | reverse complement strand
TAGAAAATTATAGTGGTTTAGGTACGAGACAACCAAGTCCAAGAGTATATCCACCACGCAAAGGTGGTGTTGCTGATGATAACTCCTAGTAAAGTTTCAAATGTTAATTGTTTTAATAGATTAAATTATATTAGAACATTTGACGGGAATTATGCAAGTGGTTTGTCCGAACAGTTAAAAGCTAGTTTTGATGTAAGCCCAGATTATATGGAAGTTTATAAAAATTATGATTTTTCTAAATTATATAAGACTAGAATTTTTGAAGGAAACGATGCCGATAAAAAACTTGGTTTTAAATATTTACAATCATATCCATATGATTTGCCACAATTTAAAATTGGTGATTATATTCATTGGAAATATGACCATATAAATATGTCAACTTGGTTATTAACTTCGCTAGACACTCAACATTTATACGATGTTCGTGGTAGGATGTTATTATGTAATAATTATTTGAAATGGATTGATGAAGATGGAAAATTAATTTCGTATGAATGTGTTTTCCAAGATTCATTAACCTATTCTAGTTTTAAATATGGGGAATCTGGTGTTATTCAAGTAAATGGTACTATTGGTATATTAGTTCAACAAAATGATGATACTAGAAAAATATATCGAAACCAAAGATTTATTTTTGACGGAATACCATATGTTTGTAATAACTTTGTTCGTTCTGTTAATTCTAATTTTCTTGAATTAAATTTAGTAGAAACACAAAGGTTAGATGAGGATGATTTAGTTAATAATATTGCATATAATGGTATTCACCAAGATATAGAACCAGAAAATAGCGAAACTATTATTACTCCAGACACCAATGAAATATTAGAGGGAGATACAGAAACATTTACAATTCAAAGATATATTAATGGAATTAAACAAAATGATGAATATACAATTACTGCGAGCGGTGTTCCAAGCGAATGCTTTAATTTATCAATTATTAATGGAAATAGTTTTAGTATTACTAACTTAAAAGAATACTCTAAAAATTCATTAACCATAAGCTGTGAAAATAATACCACAAAAGACACAACTAGGATGGATTTGTGGTTAGTGGGAGGTTGGTAATATGGCTACAATGGATAATGCTTATAACAATTATATAGAAGCTCGAACACTTCCAAAAAAGATTGTAGATTATTTATTTAATAATGTTCCGAATTTTTGGAAACTTTTATATTATGAAACCGATCCAGATTCTAAACCAGATTTAACAAGCAAACAAAAGGCTGCTATGATTTGTAAAACTTCAAGCGGTGATACAAGTAAGTTTAATATATTATTTCAACATTACACAAATGAAGCTCTAAAAGATGCTACATCACAAGTTCGTATTGAAATTATGAGAGTCGATAGTTTGAATAGGACAGATGCGCAGGTTAGGATTTTATTTCAAGTAATTGTAAATAATAAATTAATGGTTGTTAATACCGATGTTTCTAATGTAGACAATCGTTCAACTGCAATTATGCAAATTATTGTTGAGGCTTTAAATGGCTTGAAATTAGAGGGCTTAAAAACTCCAATTAATATTGATTTTACGCAAGATAGATATAGCGGTGTTAGGTCTGTATTTTTTAATTCTGAGTTTAGTGGATATGAGGTTGTAATGAGTTGTATAGTGTAAGAGGTATATTATGGAAATTTATGAGATTGCCAATCAGGCTATATTTGACGAGCCTGTTAAATATAAAGGCATAAAAATATATCCTATAACGATTCAATATTATCAGATTGTAAAGGCTGCTTCCGATGTGTTTTCAATTAATATCGCTGGTGATACTGATATTGAGTTAATTGGATTACCATATATGGAATATTTAATGAAAAAGGCTTTAAAAAATCCGGACTTTGTTCATATGTGGGATATTTTTAATAGTGTTTTACAATTATCATTTCGAGAACAAATACATTCTTTTAAGTATGAAGATAACTTTTTAAAATTAGTTGTTGCTGTTCCAACCGAGAAATATAACGAAGAAACTATGTGTGTTTATAGAGAAAAGTTGAAAATTTATAATGAATTAACGAAGGACAGCTATCATGAATTGTTAAATAAAATACAAATACAATATGTTAGAACAGAGTTAGATAATTTGGCTAATGAAATGTTTGTTTTTCATACTTTTAATGATGATGACTTTTCTGAAATAAAGAAAATTATTTGTTATTTGAATGATATAGATGACACAGTTATTGAAAACCCTAGATGGGAAGAAGAATTGAAAAAGGCTTCAAAAATAATGAGCCAAATAAATAGTAAAAATAATCCTCCAGAACTAGAAGATTTAATTAATGCTGTTGCATATAGTATGCATAAACTGCCTAATGAAATTAAGCATATGACAGTTAGAAGATTAAATAGATATTTAGAAATGGAGATAAACAAGGAAAATTATAGAATATGTAGGCAGGCAGAACTAAGTGGTACTGAATTTAAAAAACCACTTACTCATTGGCTTACAGCTTATAAACCTAAAAAGAGGTATGCCGAACAGATTGATTCAAGCGGCGGCATACATGATGTTTTAAATAATGAAAAGGAGTGATACTGAATGAATAAAATCGGACAAGCATTGGTTTCTGTTGCCGAAGTTAAGTTCTATGATCCAATTACAGATTATGAACTAGGTTCTGCTTTTGCTTTAACTGATTCTGGTATTAATTCAGAAATGCAAAATGCCGAGGTTAGAGGCGGATTTATGAACCAGTTGTTATTTGATATTAAACATACTCGTTCTTTCTCTGTAAACTTTACTTCTGCTACATTTAAACCAGTTTATTTATCTTTCCAAACAGGAACAGATATTGTTGTTGGTGCTAAAAATGTTTATGTATTTAATGATTGTGTAACTGCAACAAATGGAGCTGCAACACTTTCTAAGACACCAGTTGGACCGGTTAATATTATTTTACCAGATGGTTCAATAATTGATATTGCGAAACCTAATAGTGTGAATATTAATGTTGGTGCTGGAATTAACGGAGAATGCATTTGTTCTTATGCATATAACAACGCACAAGTTTCTAATATTACAATCAACGCCGATACACAACCAAAAACTGTAAAAGCTGTTATGCATGTAAGGGCGCAAGAACAAGATGGAACTATTGGTACATATGAAATTGTAATACCAAGATTAAAGTTTACTGGTACTATTGACTTTTCATTTACTGCTGATGGTGTATCATCTACAAATATTTCTGGTACAGCATTGTCATATACTGATACTGGAGCTTGCGGTCAACAAAAATATGCTGAATGGACTTTTATTCCTGATACTGCTGGAATTATTGCTCCAGTTGCGATAGCTTCTGTTCCAAGTAAAATAGCCTTAACTGTTGGTGGTAAAGTAACGCCATCAATATATGGAATTAGAGGTGGAGTATATAGCAATGAATTATTAACAGATAAGCTTGCCTTTGCAAGTGCTGCTTCTGGTACTGCGTCTGTTAATGCAACTACTGGTGAAATTACAGGTGTTGCAGCTGGTTCTACTACAATTAGCGTAACGTATGATTCAACTGGTTTAAATCTTGGAACAACGATTGCTGTTACTGTTAGCTCAAATTAATCATGGCTTGTATTGAATACCCACTTTGCAAATATGCACATTATGAGAATGGCGCTCTTGTTTGTAAAACAGGGGCGCTTTGCTCTTATCAAAGGTATTGTTCCACTTTATTAAAAGTTATTCATACAAGTGCATATAAAAATTGCAAGGAGATTAAAAATATGTCTAATACAAAGAAAAATACAAATATTAGTAAAGAGCCTATAAAGAAAGTTGAATCTGAAACTAATATTATGAAAGAAGATATTATTGAAAAAAGTGAAATGTGTAAGGTTACATATGTTGATGACCTTATATACATAAATTTTAAAGGATTTGGTTTAATAGCTAAAAATGAAAAAGGAATTACAGATCCAGAAATAAAGGTTTATTATTATGGTGAAGTTGGAGAACCAAACTTTAAGTTTAGAATTTAATGATGTGGTCTTGCACTATTTTCAATAGTGGCAAGACCATTTTTTTAGATACTGGAAAGGAAGTACATAATGAAATTATTAAGTTTAGATATGAGCACAAGAAAAACTGGCTGGGCTGTTTTTAATGATGATAAATTAGAAGCCTATAATCTAATTGAAATTCAGGGCAAAGAAGTGGCAGAAAGAACCACTTATATGTATGATAAAATTCAAGAATTGATTACTTCATATAATATTGATTGTATTGTTTGTGAAGATGTTCCAGTTTCTATTCATTCTAATTTAGATACGGGTAAAAATTTGTGTGTTTTACAAGGATGTTTATTAACAATAGCGCATATTCATCATATTAAAATGCATACATTGCACCCGACTCATTGGAGAGCTAATTTAGGAATCAATAAAACGATATATAGTTGCGAAACATGTGGAAATTTTTTTGAAGATATTTCTGGTTTAGATTTTAAAGTTTGTAAACAATGTGGAGAAAAAAGCAAAATTAAATTACATAAAGAACAAATTAATGATAGATTCTCTTTAAAAGAAAGAGCGATTAAAATGGCAAATGAAATATTCGGCTTAAATTTAGTTTTTATAAACAAAACAAGCAAAAAAAACCAAGATGATATTGCAGAGGCTATTTTAGTTGGCTATGCGTACCTAAAAGAAAGGAAATGATGATTATGGATGAAAAAATAAAAATTAATTATAAGAAAAAAGCTATTTGTAATGTCAAAATTGGTGACGAAACTATTAAAGTTCAACCTTGGCTAGAAATGAGTAAGGTCGCTTTTATTGTTGATGAGAGTTGTGCTTATTTTAAAGATTTAATTTCACAGAACCAAAGTGATGCTATTGCATTATCTTTTACTATTGCAAAAATGAATATGTTGGTTGTTGCTTTGGCTACTAATATAGACCTTGAAGATGTAGATGCAGATACCGTTGGTGAGGCTGGGATATTTAATGTTATTAAAGAAAAAGTTTTAAATTATGATTCTATTAAAGATGCCGTTATTGCAGGAACAAATATGGTTGGTAATGGTTTGATTATTGAACAGCTTGGTAATATAGCTTCTCTTGATGATTTACAAAATGCCGAAACGCAAATTGAAAAATATATGAACAATGATGAATATTCTGAAAAAATCAAAGGGTTAATTGAGGTTATGCTTGCCAACAATCCGAGAGTTGCAGATGAGTTAGATAAAACTCTTGGTGGTGAGAGTGTTGGAGATAAGGAATGAAAATGATTTATTAAATGCTTTTAATCCAGTATTAGATGATGTTACGAGAAAAATGGCAGATGAGATATTAGATATTTTATGGGATTTTATAAAAAAAGATGTTTATGATGCTTATAGTGAGCCATCTGTATATCAAAGGGCAGATAGTGAACATAATTTTCTAAATAGTTGGATTAAAGAGGTTGAAAGAAAAGGCAGAAGAAAAGAAACGATTGCAAAGATTTTTGACTTGCCAAGTAAAATGAGTATAGATGAAAACAGTTATATTCATGGTAGCCCAGAAAGTCATGATTTTAGGCAACATTTGGCTGAGGCTATTGAGGAAGGTCTTGGTGGTCATTACTGGTTTCCTGAATATAGGAGAGATGGCACGGTCAATCCGGCGTATGAAGAAAGACCATTTTTTACAGATACCGTTAATTATCTTACAAGTAATGGAAGGTTATTTCAAATGTTTGAAAAAGAAATGGCTAAATATGGTTTACATGTTCAAAAAGGGAAAACCTAAATTGGAATTATGCTGTTACTATGCGATTATTAAATTATGGTTTAGATGGACAAATACTAGAGAGAAGGTGAGAAGTTTTGGCAGAGAAAAATGGGAATTATCAAATTGTTTTATCGACTAGGCTTGATACAACACAAATAAAAAAAGATTTAAGCAAATTAGAAAAATTAAAAATAAACATTAATGTTCAAATGAGCGAAAAATCTCTTGAAAGATTAAAAGAATTAAATAATTTACTTAATGAGACGAAAGCTCTCAACAATTATACAAATGGGCTAAAAAACATTCAAGCCACAATGCAAAGTTATGAAAAAATAGCCTCAAAAGTCGTTACTGCAACAAACAATTTAGCAAATTCCGCTAAGGGCGCTGGCAACGCTTCTAAAACAGCCGGAGAGCATGTAAAAAGTTTTGGCGAAAAGGCAATGGATGCTTTTCAAAAATTCTCACTTTGGTCTGTTGTTTCTGGCATGTTTTATAAAATTGTTAGAGCGGCTGAGGGGTTGATTGATACTGCGATTGAACTTGATACTGCTTTTACAGAATTAAGCAAGGTTACAGATCTAACAAGAGACGACTTTGATAGGCTTACTCAACAAGCGTATGAGCTTGGTTCTGAAGTTGCTAAGACAACAACAGAAGTTGTTAATGCTATGACCGAGTTTGCAAGAGCAGGTTATAATGTAAACGAAAGCACAGACATACTTGCAAAAAACGCCTTAATGTGGACTAATATAGCAGATGGAACTGTCGATGCTAGTGAATCGGCTAATATGATGATTTCTGTTATGAAAGCATTTAATGTGCAAGCCAAAGATAGCACGCATATTATTGATGCATTAAATGAGGTAAGTAATAATTATGCGGTTAGTTCTGGTCAATTATCAAATAGCTTAACAAAATCTTCTGCCGTCTTAGCAAACGCTAATGTAACATTTGAAGAGCAACTTGGTTTGATTACTGCTGGTACTGAAATTTTAAGAAACGCGAACACAGTTAGTAATGGACTTCGCACAATTTCACTTAGGCTTCAAGGCATGGAAGAAGATGGAGAAAAAGTTGATGGCTTAACAGCTAAACTCGAAGGAGATTTTAATAAGTTAGGATTAACGCTTTATGAAACAAATGGAGATCTTAAAGACACCTATCAAATTTTATATGAATTAGCTCCTGTTTATCAAACAATGTCTGCGTCTCAAAAGGCGTATTATACCGAATTAATTGCGGGAAAAACGAGGGCGCAAATTGCGGCTGCTATTTTAAATAATTTTAGTACAGCAATAAACGCAACAGAAACGGCTTATAATTCGGCTGGTTCTGCTGCCAAAGAAAATGCAAAAGTTTTAGAAAGTTTAAATGGTCACATTCAGGCGTTTAAAGCAGAATGGGAATCTTTGGTAAATAGTAAGACTACACAAGATACGCTAAAGTTTTTTATAGATTTAGGAACAAATATAATTAAGATTATAAAAGATTTAGGTGGGTTAAAAACAGTTTTAATTTCAACATTAGCAATTTTTGCACTTATCAAAGGGGACTCAATAATTTCTCTTGGCAAAACTTTTGTTATGTTAGCTCATAATATTCAATATGCTAATAGTGTAACCATTGGATTACAAAATACGTTTAGCAAAACGACATTAGGCGTTGCAAAGTTAGGTTTGGCGATTACCGCTTTAATAGCGATTTATAGCGCGTTAAAAAATCTAGTAGAATATTTAGATGGAGCTTACGATAGACAAAGAGAAGAGATTAATAAGCTTAATAATGAAATAACAGAAAACAACAATAAACTATCTAAAGTTAATAGCCAACTTGAAGAAAATAATAAAAAGATTATAGAAATTAATAAACATCCTCTCGATATTATTAATAAAAACACCTTAGACACGTTAAAACAGGAAAATAAAGAGCTGCTTGCGCAGAAGGCTTTATTAGAAGAAATAGTTGATGAAAAAAATAAATTAGCCGGAGAGGCAACACAGAAGTCTTTAACTACTACAAGGGTTAATGATGAATTATTTAAAGAAACTGGTATTTCTGATGAAAGAGGCGGATATAGCGAGTTTAGAGGAAGTTTTCATGGAAAGTATACGTTTTTAGAAGAAACGCAACTACTTTTGAATCGTAAGAAAGAAATCTTAGAGGCTTTAAATAATGGAGAATTTTCAAAAAGCGACTGGGAGTTTCAATTAACTGGTGTAAAAACATCTGAACAGTTAAACCAAGAATTGTCTAATACAAATAATTTGTTAGCAGAACATATGGCACAACTTGATGAGGATTCTTCTAAGTTAAGTAAAAATAATAGTGAGCAAAAAGAGACTATTGATGTAATTAATGGTTTGGTTGATCAGTATCTAAAGATGGATGTTTTGTCTAATGACTTTAATGAGTTTGACGAAATTTTTAAAAAAGCTACTGATGAAAACAAACAAAAAATGAAAGAATTAATTGATGAGGGGAATTTTACTGTTAAATCATTTGAAGAATATTTCCCTCGTTTAACAGTCTGGTTTAATGCTATAGGATTATCTACCCAAGATGTAGTTGATAAAATTACTAATTTATTACAAAAAACCGATGAAGTTGCCAATGATACTTCTGTAGAAGAAAAACTGTCGAATGTTTATGTGGAAGTTGAAAATGTATCAAGCAAATATAAGGATTTAAGTAATGCTGTAACCGAATATAATAATAATGGCAAACTTTCTGTTGAAACGATGAGCAATTTGTTACAAAAATATCCAGATTATTTAGCGGTGTTAGAAACTGAGGGATATTCAATAGAGGTTGTTAACAACTTGCTTAAAAATGAAATACAACTAAAAATAAATGAGGCTAGACAGGAAAATGAAAGTGCTTTACAAGCAAAATTTGGTACAGATGTAAAATACGAAGAGATTAAAGCAAGGGTAGAAAATGCTAGAGCCATATATGAAGAGGTTAAGGCTCTTCAAGCATTACATGGTGGTATTTACGGTCCAGATAACACAGAACAACTTTTAAAAGATCAAGAAACGGCGTTGGCTGAATATGAAGAAACAGAAAAAAAACTAAGTCTACTTGAAAAGTCTCTTTTAAACGGGTTTGGTTCTGGTGGCGGTTCTGGTGGTTCTAAGAAAAATACGACCGATGAGTGGAAACAGGCTTTTACAAAAGCATATAATGACTTAAAAAATCGTAGAGATAGAGATTTAATTGACACAGAAACATACTATAAAGAACTTAAAGAACTTAATGATAAATACTTTAAAGATAGAGAACAATATGTTGAAGAATATACAAAATATGAATTAGAATTATACAAAGGAATAAAAGAAGTTTTTAAAGAACAAATAGATGATATGCAACATGCAATTACAATGCTTGAAAATCAGGGCGCTGATAAAGAGATAATTATTGCAAAGTATAAAGAGATTCAAGATAAATTGCATGAACAGGCGGAATATTATCGCGGTTTGAATTTGGCTGGTAATCAAGATGAAATAGACGAGTTATCTGAACAATGGTGGCAATATCAAAAGAATATCGAAAAGTTGCAAAAAGAAATTACAGATGATTTAAAAGAGCAATTAGACAAACAAATAGACGAATTAACTAAACGTTTTGAGGCATTACGAGATGTTGCTCTTGATACGATTGAAAAGCAAATAGATGAAAAACAAAATTGGTTGGAAGAACAAAATGATTTATTAGACGAACAGATTGACAAATATAAAGATCAAAAAGACACAATGGAAGATGAAAAAGAGATACAAGAGAAACTTTTGAAAATTGAAGAAGCTAGAAAGAAATTGGCAGAGGCAAAAAACAAAAAGGTTAGAGTGTATCGTGAGGGCAAAGGATTTGTATATGAAACTGATTTTGATGCGGTTAATGAGGCGCAAGAACAGCTTAATGATTTGTTGGAAGATTGGCAACTTTTCCAAGAGAAAGCAAGAATACAAGATATAGTTGAACAACTTGAAGCAGAAAAACAAGCAAATAAAGACAGAGTAAATAAAGAAATAGAAGATTTAAATAGATTAAAAGATGCTTGGGATAAAAGTTTAGATTTGGCACAAGATGTTGAAAATTATAAAAACTGGCTTACAAAAATTGAAAATAGTGAAAATGATAGTTTTAATAGTAGATTAAATCTAGTAAAAGAATTTGTTAATTCATATAACGCAGAGATGAAACAATTACAAACTCAATATCCTACCGAAACAAAAACAACAACATCGACTGGCGGTTCTGGTTCTGGCGGATCTGGTGGAGTAGTTGTTAAGAAGTATAATGGTATTTCTTATAATCCTAATGTTGACTATCAACAAAAAATTAATGAAGCAAAGGCTGCTGGTGCACCTGCGGATCATTTAGTTAGTTTAGAAAAGCAAAGAAATGCTAAAATAGCCGGAGAAGGTATAACAAATTATTCTCCTACTTATAATTATACGTCTCCGTCGGGATATGCTTCTGGAACGGAAAGAGCAGATGGACTACTTCATGTTGTTGGAGAAAACGGTCCGGAGCTTTATGTTCCACCAGAAGGTTCTGGAATCTTGCCTAATAATGTCACAAGTAATCTTATGAATTGGGGAACTATTAACCCTATGCAACTTGTAAAGAATTTGGCAAGTAATAGTGGAACCGTAATAAATGTAGATAATATTTCATTACCAAATGTAAAAGACGGAGATTCTTTTGTCAATGAGTTGAAAAACTTTAAGAGCTTTGCAATTCAAAGAGAAAGTAATAGAAAATAGTAAGGAGGGGTATAATGACTACTTCAAATAAAGAAGCATTAGAGTCTTTGATGTCAGGCATTGAATATCTAGTGAATAAAGCTGTTGCAAGTGCCCCTTTTGCTATTGTCAAAACAGGGAAAATTCAGAGTGCTAATGCTAACGGGACTTATTCTGTAATGATTGATGGAAAAATATATGACAACATGGCAGCATTAAATAATAATACATTTTCAGTTAATGATATAGTAAAAATTATTGTTGCACAAAATGATTATAGCAATATGTTTATATTAGGTTGAATGTGAGGAGATTATGATGGAAATAGTAACAATTATTAAAGCCATATCAGAGGTTGGTGTTCTTGTCTTATGTGCTGCTGTTGTAATTTGGCAAGTGATTAATGATAGGAACCGCCAAAACAAAAGAGAAGAAGAAGATGGCTCAATTACTCAAGATATTATTGATCAATTAAAAGAACAAAACGATTTAATGCTTAAAGAAATCATACAAAAGGTTGATATGGGGCACACTATAACGCAAGAAGAAGATAAGGATATTTCTAAGGTAGAAAAAGAACTAGAATTATATTTATCTCAAATTTTAAAGGAGACAAATGCCAATAGGGTGTCTTTATTTAGATACCATAATGGGGGAAAGGATTATAGCGGAAGATCTTTTTTGCGTATGAGTATGACTAATGAAGTGGTAAAGGGAGGAACTGCCTTAATTCAACATCAATCTCAAAATCTTTTTAGAAGTATGTTTTTTGGTTTAATTCATTCTTTAGAAGATAATGGGTATGATTATATAGATGATATTGAAAATATTAAAGAGAGAGATACTGGGTTTTATAGTTATCTTAAAGACTTTGATATTATGTCAAAATATAGCATTGCGTTATATAGTTCTTATAAAAATATTATTGGGTTTATCACTATTGATTTTGCAAACAAGGATGACGCAAATGTTAATGTAATCTCCGATTGTTTACAAGATAAAAAAATTAAGGTTGAAACACTTTTAAATTTGTAGGTGATACATATGACTATAATAGAGAATTATTTAACAAAAAATAACTGTTATATTGTAGGGACACCATTAAAGCCACAAGGAATTATGCTTCATTCTACGGCTTGTCCGAGTGCTATGGCTAAAAATTTTCTAAATTCTTGGAATGTACCAAAACCAAATAATGTGCAAGTATGTGTTCATGGTTTTTTAGATAATACAGGATTTTATCAAACTTTGCCTTGGACTATAAAAGGGTGGCATGCTGGTGGAAGTGCAAATAGCAAATTAATTGGTTTTGAAATTTGTGAGCCAAAAAATTATGCAGATAAAGTATATTTTGAAAATGTTAAACATAAAGCTATTGAGCTTTGTGTTTTTTTGTGCCAAAAATTCAATTTGTCTGCTGATAGTATAACTACACATTGTGAGGGTTATCAAAAATATGGTAGTTCTTACGCTAGTAATCATGGTGACATTCATCATTGGTGGAAAGTTTATCATAATTATACAATTAGCGATTTTAGAAATGATGTAAGAAAAGAACTTAAAAGATTAAAAGAAATCGAGGCTGATGAAAAGATGTTACAAGAATATATTGATAAATATGGTGAAGATATTGTTAGAGCCGGTTTAACTAAAATTTTTGAAACCGAAAAAAATAAAAACCATCCTTCTCCTTGGGCTGAGGCAGAATTAAGAGAGGCTATGGAAGCTGGTATAACAGATGGAAGTAGACCACAAGATGTGGCTACTCGTCAAGAGGTTGCCATAATGGTTAAACGTGGCGCTAAAAAATAAAAAAATAAAAAGGAGTGTTTTATTATGAGTTACAAAGAAAAAAAAGAAGAAATGAAAAAGAAATATGAGTATGCTATTAATGCAGTTAGTGCTGCAAATGGTGTAGATGTTGGGGTGGCATTTGAGATGTTAAGAGCGGATATTATTAATGGAGCAAATTATCCAATAGTTAATATTGAAGAATTTAAGAAAGATTATGATGAATTATTAAGCTATTGCCAATAGGAGTGATTTAATATGTGGGATTTTTTATTACCGATTTTGGCAACCACATTGACCACTATTTTATCTTATGTTGGAATAAGATTAAAGTCTATATATGAAAAATATGTTAATACAAAAGAAAAGGAAAAGGTTGTCAAAAACACAGTACAATTTGTTGAACAAGTTTATGGGGCGCTTAAAGGCGAAGAAAAACTAGAAAAGGCAAAAATCACGGCTTTGGATTGGTTAAATGAAAAAGGCATAGAAATTAGTAATGCTGAATTAACAATTTTAATTGAAAGTTCTGTTAAAGCATTAAAGGGTGGTTTTTATACAGATAAAGAGGAGAAATAATCTCCTCTTTTTTTAATGAAAGGAGGAGATAGGTGTGGCATTACAAAAACCAATAGTTGGCACTATACCGGCGTTTGATGCTACAAGTGCCTATACTATTAATTTTGTTGTTAATGGCGGAGATCAAGTAACAGCAAATAGGGCTATAATTAAATTAGGTTCTACTAATGAAGTATTATATGATGCAACACAAACCACATTTGCATTACAACATAC
>JAEIGA010012145.1_pt1 | contig 13069 bp, 11 predicted proteins | sample 9270691 | NCBI WGS metagenome assembly JAEIGA01 (sample SAMN17057246, study PRJNA624740) | gut metagenome | biome: biome; isolation source: fecal sample | host: Bos grunniens | place: China: Xizang | collected 2019 | reverse complement strand
TTCCTCTAAATCGTGAAATGGTGGCTGAAGAGTTGGGATTTTCTGGCGTAACACAAAACTCACTAGATAGCGTTGCTGACAGAGATTATTGTATTGAATTGTGTTCATGTTTTTCCATTTTGATGATGCACTTATCTCGTTTTTGCGAAGAAATCATCATTTGGTCAACAGAAGAATTTAAGTTTATCAACTTGTCAGAAAAATGGTCTACTGGCTCAAGTATCATGCCACAGAAAAAAAATCCTGACTTCGCAGAGTTAATTCGTGGGAAAACTGGTCGGGTTTACGGTGATTTAATGGCGTTGCTTACATTGATGAAAGGTTTGCCATTAACTTATAATCGTGATTTACAAGAAGATAGAGAAAATCTTTTTGATGGATATGACACAGTTCTTTCTTGCGTGAAGATTTTTACAAAAATGATTGGAACTGCCAGTTGGAATGTTGATAGAATGGCTGCATCTTGTGTTGGTGGACATGCTAACGCAACAGACTTGGCTGATTATCTTGTTAGAAAAGGAATGCCTTTCAGAGTGGCACACGAAGTTTCTGCACAATCAGTTCGTTACTGTATTGAGCATGATATTAACCTTGAAGAGATGCCATTAGAAGAATACAGAAAAATCTCTGATTTGATTGAATCTGATATTTATGAAGTTCTACCACCAAAAGCTTGTGCCTTTATCCGTAAAACAACTGGTGGACCTGCTCCAGAAAGAGTAAACGAACAAATTTCTGAACTTAATGAATTTTGTTCTTCTGCAATTTAATATGAATTAATAAAAAAACTTCCATAGAAATACTAAAATCTAAAGAAATGATTGTATCTAGTATTTTATGGAAGTTTGCATGAATATCTAGGTTTTCTTAGTTTTTAGGAACCCTAGATTTTTTTTATCCTAATATTTTATTTACAATAGCAACTAGCTTTTCAGATGTAAATGGTTTTACAATCCAGCCTGTGGCACCAGCAGCCTTACCTTCTTGCATTTTGTCGTCTTGGCTTTCTGTGGTAAGTGCAATTATTGGTGTAAATTTATATGCAACTGATTGTCTCAAGTTTTTTATCAATTCTATACCATTCATATTTGGCATATTGATATCTGTGATAACTAGAGAACATTGTTGACCTTCTGCTTTTTTTAGTCCGTCTAGACCATCTTCTGCTTCAATAACTTCAAAACCTTCATTTGATAGCACAAAGGACACGCTTTTTCTAATTGATACAGAATCATCAACTATTAAGATTTTTTTTGCCATAAAATCCTCCTTGTTTAATGGCTTAATTTTGTTTTATTTATTATTTCATTTGCAATTTCATCCAATGGAAGTATTCTATCCACTGCATTTAATTTTATAGCTTCATTAGGCATACCAAATACTACACAAGTTTTTTCATCTTGTGCAATAGTGTAAACCCCAACATCATGCATTTCTTTCATTCCGTGGGCTCCGTCATCCCCCATTCCTGTTAGAATTACTCCAACAGCATTTTTTCCTGCATATCTTGCTGTTGAACGAAATAAAACATCAACAGAAGGTCTGTGTCTTGAAACTAGTGGACCGTCCTTTATTTCAACATAATATCTAGCTCCACTTCGTTTTAATAAGGTATGTTTATTTCCAGGAGCAATTAAAACTGTTCCTCTAATAACAGAATCATTATTTTGTGCCTCTGCAACACGAACTTTGCATAAGGCATTTAATCGTTCTGCAAAGGATTTTGTGAATTTTTCTGGCATATGTTGCACTATAACAATTCCCGGTGCGTCAGAAGGCAATTGTTCTAGCAAAACTCGTAATGCTTCTGTTCCTCCAGTACTAGCTCCAATGACTACAATCTTTTCTGTTGTTTCTATAATAGACCCTAAATCACTTTTAGGCAAAATTACATCTGCTGTTAATTTAGGAGGAACTGTTGAAGAAAAAGGTAGAGCAGATTTTTTTGTCTCTTGGACATTTTGCGGTGTTATTACTGAATTTTTTTTGTTTTTCGAAAGTTTGGCAGCTTTTACGGCATCGCACAACAAAATGTGAGATTCTTCTATAAATTGTTTAGTTCCGATTTTGGGTTTTTGAATTATATCAAAAGCACCATATTCCAAAGCTGTTAGAGCATTATTTGAGCCTGAATCAACCATGCTAGAACAAATAATTACAGGAATGCGTTTTTCTTCGTTTATTTTTTTTAAGAATGTCAAACCATCCATTCGTGGCATTTCAATGTCTAGAATTATTACATCTGGTGTAATAGTTTCTAATTTTTTTAAAGCGATAATTGGATCACTTGCTGTGGCCAAAACTTTTATAGTTTTGTCTTGTTCCAAAATACGCTTTAATGTTTCTCTAACAAGAGCTGAATCATCTACGATAAAAACATTTGTCATAATCTTCTAGTATTTCCTTTTTTTATATAAACAGCGGGAGCCACATTTTCTAAAGGTAAATCCATAGAAAAAATAGTTTCTGAATGACCCAAAAATAGATACCCATCAATTTCTAGGTGACTAAGAAGTTTTCGGATAATAGCTTCTTGAGTTTGTTTATCAAAATATATTAACACATTTCTGCAAAATATAACTTGAAAAGTGTCATTTATATTGTATTTTTGATCCATAAAATTTAGTCGAGAAAAGGAACAGTAATTTCGAATTTCAGGCTTTATCCGAACTATCTTTTTGGAGGGATCTGAACTTTTTAGAAAATATTTCTTTTTAATATCCATAGGAATATTTGCTACTGTGGCTTCATCGTAAACGGCATGTAGTGCTTTATCTAAAACTTTAGTGGAAATATCAGTACCTTTTACAGAGAAACTAGTTAGTACACCGGGATTTGTTCTCATAAATTCTTTTAAAACAATGGCTATTGTATAAGGTTCTTCACCACTTGAACAACCTGCTGACCATAGTTTAATAGATTTTTTACCTTCTTGAGAAAGGGTTGGGAGAACTTTACTTGTCAAAAAAGAAAAATGGTCTGCTTCTCTAAAAAAGTCGGTTTTGTTTGTAGTCAAGGCATTAATCATAAAAATCAATTCTTGATTTCCGTCTCTAGAAGAAAAGACATAATCTAAATATTCTTTGAAAGTTCCAATTTTTAATTGCCTAAGTCTAGGAATTAATCTTGATTGAATCATAACTCTTTTAGACTCAGGCATTTTTATTCCTACATTTGTTTCGATATAGGAAGATATTGTTTGATAATCTTTATCTGACAAAGTTTGGGCTGTTAATGGTTCAATATTCATTGCCATAACTAGTTATTTTCGTCAATCTTTCCAACAATGTCAGAAAGTTTGTAAATATCAAGAATTAAAGCCACAGAACCATCGCCCAAAATTGTTGCACCAGAAATACCCTGAACATTACTGTAAAGTTTTCCAAGTGGCTTAATTACTGTTTGATAGTTACCAATAACCTTATCAATAACAATACCAATTTTGGAATCTTGATCTGTTACCATTACAATTTGTTGTTGTTCAGGACGGTCAGTTGTTATTCCAAAGAAATTACGCAAATCAATAAACGGAACCATATCATCTCTGATTTTAGCTGTTGCACAGAATTTTGATTGTGGTAAGGATGTTTGGAATTTCAAACATTCAACAACATTTGACAATGGTAAAACATAGGAATTGTCACCAACTTTTACAAGAATACCTTCAATAATTGCTAAAGTTAGAGGAATTTTTAACGTGAATTTTGTTCCTAAACCTTTTTTTGTTGAAATAGAAACAGAACCACCAAGTGTTGCAATATCTCGTTTTACAACATCCATTCCAACTCCACGACCTGAAATAGAAGTTACTTTATCAGCAGTGGAAAAACCTGGCATAAAAATCAAATCTGCAGTTTGACTTTCAGATAATTCTTCATTTGCAGAAATAAGACCTTTATCCACAGCTTTTTTTCTAATTTTTTCCAAATCAAGTCCAGAGCCATCGTCTTCGATTGTGATTAAAACAAAGGCTCCTGCGTGTTGAGCTCTTAGAGTAACTTTTCCTTGTGGATTTTTACCATTTTCAGTTCGAATATTTGGACGTTCAATTCCATGGTCAACTGAATTTCTAATCAAGTGAACAAGAGGATCGTTTAATTTTTCAATTACAGTTTTATCAAGCTCTGTTTCTGCACCTTCTGTAATGAGCTCAATATTTTTTTGAGTTTCAGATGATAAGTCGCGAACCAAACGTCTAAATCTTGAAAAAATTGTACCGATTGGAAGCATTCTCATATCCATTGTTGTGTCACGTAACTCAAGAATCAATCTTTCACCTTGTTCAGATAATGTAGAAAGGGTAGATGAATGAATTCCGCTGGAAAGCTGAGATAATCTTGCATTGAAAGTAACTAGTTCTCCAACTAAGTCAATTAGTCTATCTAGCTTTATTGAATTAACTTTGATAGTTTGAGAATTTTGCTCTTGGGATTTTTTCTCTTTTTGTTCCCGTAAGTGTTTTTGTTCCACCAAAGCAGCTTGAACATCTTCTGCAGAAACAACTTTCTTTTCTGTAAGAATTTGCCCTAAAGGTTTTTGATCCCTTATTGCAGCTGTAATTTCATCTTGTGTTACAAGATTTTTTTCAATAAGAATTTCTCCAAGCTTTTTTGAAGTAGGTTCTTGATCTGAATCTGCAAGTTTTTTTACTTCAATTTTGCTAGAATTGTCTAGAAACATAAAAACATCTTTTATATCATCAACAGATTTAGTTGTTGTTAAAATGATGTCCCAAGACATATAACATTTTGTTGGATCAATATCTTTAAGTGCAGGAATTGAGCTATAATATGGAATTATAGAAGTTTCTCCCATTTCAGACAATTCTGCAATCAATGTATGAGGTTTTGTACCATTTAAGAAAACATCCAAGTCTGGTTCAAAAGAAATACGATAGGTGATTTCGTTTGTTTCTTCGTTATCAGCTATTACAGAATGTTGATTTTTAGCCTTTTCATTAACTTCTGAAATCGCAGAGGCATTAAAAGAAATAGTTTCATTGTTTTTATTATCAACTTGAACTTTTATAGCTTCGTTTTCTGTAGGTTGTACAACAACTTGATTTTGTACTGGTGTAGCTGTATTTTGAGTTGTTGGCTTATTTTGACCGTCAATAGAATGTTCTAATAGATAAACTTGAAAATTCGAAATCAACTTTTCAGTTTCTTCCATTAGTTCTTGACTATTTGGCTCTGCAAGCATATTTCTAATATGATCTCTTGCTTTTAATGTAAGAGTAATTAATTCTGAAGTTACAGCAACTCTACCATTTCGCACTTCATCAAAAGTATTTTCTGCTTGATGAGTAAATCTTGAAACAGCATTGAACCCAAACATTCCTGCTGACCCTTTGATTGTGTGCATTGTACGGAAAACAGCTCCGATTGTGTCTATATCTTCTGGATATTGCTCTAACTTTAATAGATGATCTTCTAGTTTTTCTAATAAATCTCCGGCTTCTTCTAAAAAGATATCCGCCATTTTGTCTAAGCCATCACTCATGTAAAACCCTCAACTTTGCTTCAATTTCATTTATGATTTCATCTTCAGTTAGGGTAGGAGATGATGCTACCCCAATATTAAATAGGCGTTTTTTCACCAATGGTGAAAGTACTCCCTTATAAGAAACTTTACAAGATTGATCTAAACTTGTATAAAGTCCATACAAAAGTTGAACTATAGATACATCAATATCTTCTAATTGTGAAACATCGAAGGTGATAGGTTGTTTTTTTTCTACAGCTGAAATTAGTATTTTTTTTATCTCGGCTGCATTGACAATACCTAACTCTCCCTGTAATTCTATAGTTGTCATTAAAACCTCCGTGGTAAAATGAAAAAACAGTTGATTTCTAAATCGGTTTGATTTATTATTATTCTTCAAGTGGAGAATAATTCATGAATAACACAACCGATACTTTTTTTTCTTTTATGTTGTCTGACACAGCCTATGCAGTGCCTGTTACTTCTGTTAAAGAAGTTTTGCCCTATGAGCAAGTAACTCCTGTTCCTCGAACTCCTGAATATCTAAAAGGAGTGGTAAATATTCGAGGAACTGTAATTTCTGTAATTGATTTTAGAATCCTTTTTGGATTACCAATTGCAGAAGTTGGAAAGGAAACGTCAATTATTGTAAGTGAAGTTTATAATAACGGCGAAACTCCTTTCGTTTTCGGATTTATTGCAGATTCTGTTAATGAAGTTAGTTCATTAGAAAGAGAACCTGCTGGTTCCAATTCAAATATGCAATTTGTTCAAATGATTGGTAAAAATAACAACCATTTGGTGTTAGTATTAGACTTAGATAAAATCTTAAGTCATATCGAAGAAGACATAAACAACTAAAACCAAATTATATCACCAGCTTCACGTTCTTTTTGTTGAAGCTGGAGTTTATATTCTAATTCTCGTTGCTTAATCTGTTCTACCGATTGTCCACTCTTTTGAATTCGCTTTAAGTACACTTTTGCTGTAAGTGGATTAAAGTAGATTTTTCTTGGAAATATTCCACCTGTATCATTAACGATAATAGGGATTCCTTCTGCCTTCAGATAATTCAATGCAAAATTGATATTGTTTATGCCAGTCATGTTTAATTGACTACTTCCTGCGTCTAAAACATTACCACCGCCAAAAACTTTTGCACGTAAATTCTTCTTTGCCGAACCATTATTTATCATATCATTAATTAATAGTTCCATGGCATAATTTCCAAATCTTCCTTCATCGTCTGAAGATAAAGGAGCATCTCTATTTGATTTTGGAAGCATAAAATGATTCATGCCTCCAAAACCAAGTCTAATATCATATAATGCAACACTGATACAAGAACCCAGTACCGTTGCAATATAAATATCTTCTTTTGAGGTGTAATATTCTCCTGGGTGAATTGTTACAATATCCTTTTGAAAGTGCGAATCATAGTGTTTGTTCATCTAAAATCCCGTACTAAAAAAAGGTTATCTCACCAGCAGTTGCACCGTTGCTAACATTTATACCAGCTATAGAACCTGCTTCTTGTTTATCTGCTGTTATTGTGAAATGATTTAAGAATTCCAAAATATCTAGATTATGAATTCCTGTGTCTTCTATTTTGTGATTTTCTATAAGGGCTGTTCTTTCTCTATCTGTTGAATCCAATAGCTGTTGAAGACCCTTTTGTGCATCGATTATCAAACGAGATAATCCGTGAAGATTATCGATTGAATTTGAAATTGATGTGTAATTTGTGTAGAAATCTGGGGAATATACAGAGAAGTTGGCAGCAGCTTTGTCTAGGGCAAAATAAATTTTGTCTAATTCAGAAGCAAAAACTTCTTTATCCCTTGAAACTGTATAGAAGTTTTTATCGTCTCGAACAGAAGCATCTAAGAATTTCTTGATTTCTGTATTACAAGTATCTGTGAAGTCCTGTAATTGATTTTGTGCTGTTTGAACATTTTCTTGAGTTTGAGCTATCAACTGGGCCATATGTTCAACAGTATCTTTAATACTACTAATTGCTTCGTTTCTAGCAACTTCAATTCTTTGTGCAATTGCAACATACTGAAGATTTCCAATAATTGGATTGAAAGCAGTAAAACAAGCGGACATTTCTGCAACAGAATCTTGAATGTTTTTAACAGCTTTTAATACATTGTTTTGTATTTGTTGGTATGACTGAATCAAATGTGTGAACATATTGAAGTTGTCAATTGTTTTTTTGATGCAAGAATGTAGGATTCTTAGAAGAGAATCTTCGCCACGTCTACCATTTAAGAAGTTAGTACGAGATTCTTCAATGTTTGATAGAACGCTATTTACTTCGTTTCTATTTGATGTGAAAACTTCAATACTTGAATCTAGATTTTTCTTTACTCCATTTAAACATCTTATACAAAGTTGTAGAAGTTTTTTATTTGTTGTAAGTTGTTCTAATTTTTTTTCTGGAGTTAAAGTTTCATCTAAATCTCCAACCTTTTGAACTGCCATCAAAATATCATCCAAAGATTGTCTTATGATATCTTGGATTTGAATTCCTTCCATTGCCTTTAGAATTGGTTTTTTTACATCTTTTGAAGAATTTACCATTCCATGAAGAGTATCTGATATTTGAGTTGCAGTTGAAATGATTTCAGAGTTTTCAACCTTTTCTTGGTTTGCTGATTGTGTGTTTAATGCATTAACATTTTGAATTTCATTTTCCAGTTCTTTCAACATAGATTGAACTGTATTTTCATATTGAATTAATGCATCAGATTGCTTAATAAGTCTTTTTGAAGATTGTTTTAAGTTTGCAGTAATGTATGAGAAAGCTTGACCTTCTTTTCCTGATCGAATTGAAACAACCATGGCATTTAGGGAAATAACTTCCATGTTTTCACTTTCATCTTTTATTCCAAGAATGATATCCTGGATTGTATCCAATAAGTGAATTTTATCTGAAATCCCTTTGAAAAGATCATTGTTTTTGGTCTTAAAATCATTTAAGAACTTACGATTTTTTTCGAGTAAGATACTTTGTTTTTCAATGACGGCATGTAATTCTTGAATAATTTGCTCGAAATCTTGTAATTGTGTGCCATTTACATTGATATCTTCAAGTTCTCTAATAAGAATTGGGAAAGAATTACTTAGATTTAAGAAATCTTTACCGCTTTCTGTGCTTACTGTTCTTAGTTTTTGTAGTACATCTGTTGTTATACTCATAAAAAATCCTATGTTGTTTTATTTTTATAGTAGTCTTTAACTAGGTTTTCAAGACTTTCTGTTACATCTTGTAGAAAAATAGATTCTGTACCACTAGTAGAAATTATTCTTCTAGCAATAGAATCCATAACCGAATTATATTGGCTATTAGGAGCTAAAATTGAAATTGGAGTTCTTTTTGCCACTGAAATAGGTACTCTTTCGTCATAAGGAATGAATCCAATATATTCAATTTCAATAGCTAATTTCTTTTTAGCAAGATTATAAAGTCGATTTCCCATTTCAATATCGCTATTGCTTCGACCCATATTCATAATAACTCGAGGTTTTAACTTTTTCATTTCGTTTTTTGCTCTGTTGGCTGTCTCTGGAAATGTTTTACACATAACTTCCATAATTTGAGCAAAGGAATATTCTTTTCCTTCCATACGTTTTAAAATGCTGTTTTGTAAAACTTGTCTTTCAGGACTTTTTGCGGGAAATTGTCTGTAAAGAAATCTAAAAACAGTTGATTTTAGGAAAGAATATGCATTCAAAATCGATGTTAATTCTGGAGTTACAACTAGAGTTCCCTTATAGGATGTAAGGAAAAAATCTATTACGTTATAACTAGAACCTGCACCTAAATCCAAAATGATATAATCTGCATTTAGTTTTTCTAAATTTGTTAAGATTTTTTTCTTTGTGAAGAAATCCATATTTGCAGTTCCAGGAAAAAGACAATCTCCGGCTATAAATTGTAAGCCAGGAATGCCTGTAGCTTGTAGAAGGTTTGAAAAATCTTCTTCTTGTCTTGCTATGAAAGTTCCTAAACCCGCTTGATTATTTTTTAATCCTAATAGCGTATGAAGATTTGAGCCACCTAAATCTAAGTCAACTAAAATCACCTTTTTGCACTGTTTAGCTAAGGTTACAGCAATGTTGAGAGAATAAATACTTTTTCCAACCCCGCCTTTACCTCCGGCCACGGGAATAATATACGCCATAGATAAAATTGTAAGTTATAATGTTTCAGACCGCAAGAAAAATCTTAATTTTAAGAGTAAAAAAATACTTATACAGACATTGAATTTGACATCAGAAAAAATTAGTATAATGATAAAATAACTGTGAATATTTGTAAAAAATGTTTTGGGGGATATATGAAATTTAAAACTCTATTGATCGGAAGTTTTATTCTTGTGGGTTTTTTAATTCTATTATTAACAGGTTCCGGATTGTATTTTTCCATGGAATCTATGAATGAAATTGTTGATTCAGCAGAAGAGGTTCTTTCAAAGGGAAAGTTTTCTGAAGCTGATGAAAAAGCTGTTCTTGAAGAATTAGAGTTTATACGAGCAAAGTCTGCTAAGACAACTACATCTTCAATATACGCAGTTTTCTTTGTTTCCATAATGACTATGGCTTTGGGGTTTGTTTTTGTGAAGATGATTGCAACTCCTTTGTATGCTTTTATAAAGGCTTTCAAAAGTTTGGCAGATGGAAATCTTGAATTGACAGATATTTCTGAAAAAGAAAAAAAAGCTATTTTCAATCGAAATGATGAAATTGGACAACTTGGTAACCAATTACAGATGATGATAGAAAATCTTACAGATGTTATTTCTGTTGTTTATAAAGTTGGTAAAGCTGTTCATTCTGGAAGTCAACAAATAAATAATAGTACTCAAACAATGTCTATAGATACTTCTACCCAGGCTTCTTTTACAGAAGAGATTTCTTCTACAGTTGAAGAAATGGCTTCTAATATTAGAAGTAACGCAGATAACACTGTGGAAACTGATAGAATTGCTCAGGGTGTATTAACTGAAGCTTCTGAAGGTGGAAAGGCTGTTGCAGAAACTGTGGAAGCTATGCATCAAATTGCAGAAAAAATTATTATTATTGAAGAAATTTCTAGCCAAACAAATCGTCTTGCATTAAATGCTGCTATTGAAGCAGCTAGAGCAGGTGAAGCAGGACGTGGTTTTGCTGTTGTTGCTAGTGAAGTTAGAAAGTTAGCAGAAAGAAGCCAAGTTGCAGCGGCTGAAATTAGTGAACTTTCATCAAAGAGTGTAACAATTGCTGAAAATACTGGAAAATTAATTGAAAAAATTATACCAGATATTTCTAAAACTGCGGAACTTGTGCAAGAGATTGCAGCAGCTGCTCGTGAAGAAGATGTTGGAGCTCGTCAAATAAATAAAGCAATTGTTGAACTCGATACACTTGTTCAACGAAGTGCTTCTTCGGCAGAAGAATTTGCATCTGTTGCAACGGATATGGCAACCCAATCTGATTCTCTTATTGCTGCGTTGGATTTCTTTAAGTTTGATAAATCTGCAATTGAAATAGCAGAAGCTGGTCATGAAACAAAGATTGTTCAACCTAAAAAAATGGAATTACCACCTGCAACAACTCCTATAAAAGAAAGAGTAAAAACAGAAGAAAAAAAGTTTTCAAGGGTTGAAGAAAAAACAGATGAATTGAAAAATGAGAAACCTGTTTCTCATTTTACCCCAAGTGAAAATAATTCTTTTGCATCAAGTTCTTCTGTAATTCCAGAATCAATGAAAATGCAGGATGATGATGAAGATTTATATCTTTCTCCTAGTGATGTAGTGTTTGAAGATTATATTTCAGACAATGATTTTGAAGAGTTTTAATCTGTGTAAATAAATCACGATAAAAAGCAAAAAGCTGTTGCATTTCTAAAGTGAAGTGCAACAGCTTTTTTTTGCATATAAGCTAATTTTGTGGATTAGCTTGTTATCAATTTGTAAGCCAGAGAGCCTGGTTTTGGAATTGCAGGTAAATTATCCTTTGTAAACCAGAGAATTTCTTGGATTTCTTCAGGCTGAAGCTTTGGTTCGCCAGATTCATATTCTGCAGAAAATCCTATCATCAATTGGTCTGGGAATGGCCAACTTTGACTTTCAATGTATTTTATGTTTTTCACTTTGATACCAGTTTCTTCAAAAACTTCTCGTTCAACGCATTGTTCCAAAGTTTCTCCCGGTTCGATATAACCTGCTAGACAAGTATAAACGTCTGTGTTTCGCTGAGTGTGTCGTGCAAGAAGGATTTTATCCCCATGTGTGATTTTCACGATTATACAAGGTGATATTTGGGGATAAATATTTTTATTACAATTTAAGCAATGTTTAGCAGTTTCTGACTTGTGGTCTGATAGTGGAGAGCCACAGCTTGAACAGAATCTAGTTTGATTTCGCCAATTTAAAATGGCAAGAGCATGAGCGACATAAGGGGCTTCGTCTTTGTTTTTGTAAAAAATAGAACGTATTGGAACTCTTTTTGTGTCTTTTAGATTTGGAGTGTCTTCTTCCAAAAACATTGCTGCATAATTATATTCTGGAGAATAAAACCAATCCTTTGCACAATGGTGATCCAAACATTTTTGGAAAATATCTTTTGATGTTAAAGTATATTTTTCATCATTTTGAGATACTTTTGTAAGAATATAATTCTCTACAAAAATGAAATAAAGAGTTTCTTCGTTGTCTAATAGTTGCTTCGTCATGCTCATATTGTAATTATATGGGCAAAAATCCTATTAAGCAAATTTTTTATCCAAATATCAATTTTACTTTTGATTTGAATTGATTTCCACGGTCAAATTCGTTTTTGAACATTCCAAAAGAAGTTGCTCCTGGCGAAAAAACGATGTTTTCAGTTGATGTTAGGGTAGTTTTTTCAATATCACCTTTTAATTCGAGCAAAAGTTCGTCTAGAGAGTCAAAAATCCCTCGGATAGTAATATTTTTTTCTTTTAGAAGTGGTAAAAGTTTGTCTGTGCCAGTGCCTGATAAAAGATAGATTGCTTTTGCTTTGTGGGCGTTTTCTGCAAATGGAGTGAAATCTAGGTTTTTGTCTGTGCCACCTGCAATTAAAATTGGTGCAGTTTCAAATGCGTTGATGGCAGCGGCTGTGGCATCTGGAACTGTGGCGGCAGAATCGTTGTAAAAGTTGATTTTATGGTTATCTTTTTCTAGTTGGAAAAAGTTTTCTAGGCGGTGATGAATTCCAGGATAATTTTCCATGATTTTAGTGATTTTTTTATCTTCCACCTTCATAAGATGTAGCACAAGACAAGCGTTAAGAATGTTTTGCTTCATGTGAAATCCCGGAACTATTGTGTTTTCAAGGATTTTTACAGTTTCGGTTGGGGATTTTACTAAGTATCCAACTTTGTTTTCATCAAAATAAACTGCTTTTTCAAAATTGTGATTTTGAGGAAGAACATTTGTGCTGTACCATAAAACTTTTCCAGAAGTTTCTGAGGCAAAAAGTTTTCCCCAATCATCGTCGCAGGTACAAATTGTGTATTGATTTTCGGTTTGGTCTGCGTAAATAAGTTTTTTGTCTGCAACGTAGCTTTCCA
>JAEIGA010012144.1_pt1 | contig 13070 bp, 15 predicted proteins | sample 9270691 | NCBI WGS metagenome assembly JAEIGA01 (sample SAMN17057246, study PRJNA624740) | gut metagenome | biome: biome; isolation source: fecal sample | host: Bos grunniens | place: China: Xizang | collected 2019 | reverse complement strand
GACCGCTTGCACCTGGGCAAAATAAAATGTCAACCTAGTGGCCGTTCTAGGTTGACATTATCAAAAGAGGTTAACAAATGTGATTTTGTGTCACAAGATCTCTGGGCCAGAGTTGCACTGGCTTCTCCTATCTGGGAATAGGTGTGTCCTTCTACACCACCAGAGAAACTCGCTCACGGCTGAGAAAATCCCCAAACTCAGTCGCGCGATTTAAGAAAGGAAGTCCTAATATGAATTAGATCCATTTAATTATAACATTAGTAGCCTTCTTTTACAATCCTTATCATTTCATCTCTAACACCAGTAGCTCCCTTTAGCTTATAGAGAGTATCAATATCTACTCCAGCTATCATCTGCAGTATCATATCCAGGTGTGAAGACTCTTTCTCATAAGGTGGTATTATAAAACCACCTATATACTTATCAGACTTATATATAGTCCTATTACCTATACTGGAAGACTTATTGCCTTCTCTAACTATATAGGCAGTATCAGTCTTGCCTACTATGATACCTACATGGTCGAATACATTATCTCCGTTCCAGTCATAGAAGATAATATCTCCTAGATCAGCGTTATAGGTTGGCTTCTTAAATATACCCAGATTAGCAGCCTTCTTACCCATTTCTAAACAGCTGCACTCTGATATATCAGAGTAACCATATTTTAGGAAGACTGCAGATACAAAAGTGGCGCACCAAGCATCATTGAGTCTTACTGCGTAGCCTCTAGGTAGCTTCTTCTGGCTGTTATAGATCTGTAGGACTGTAATATGTCCTGACTCTCCAGTTAATGACTTACAATAGTCTATTATCTCAGTTCTTTTCATTGCTTTCAATCTCCTTCTTGTTTAGTATTTCTAATTTTTATCATATTTTTAATTAACATTACACACCACCTAACACCATGAACAAAACCGATTGTTTCATGTTCACATAAGCCTTTTCTATTTGACTTTTCTTTTTGATTTGCTTTATTAGTCATATATTCGCAAATATCATCTATAAAATCTATCTCTATTTCATTGTTAAGCCAATTATATAATTGTTTATGACAATTATCACACAAATCTAGCCCGCCTTCTCTACCTATTTTAGACAAAAATATTTTGCGTGTAGTTGGGTAGACTACTTCTCTTCCACATCTGTCACATAGTATCTTTTCAATCTTCATATATTGTCACCTCATATTCACTATAATATTATTCCACTCAGTACCAGTCAAGTTATCACTAAAGCATATTTTACCAGTATAAATATAATTAAATATCTTTTGCTCAGTTGCGCTCAGTGGGTTTCTAAAGCTCCTGGTACATAATGGGTTAGTATAAAACTTATTGCTTATTACTCTAGTTCCTGCTTTTATCTCTGTTGTCTTAGGTTGTACATACCACACTATATCATTATTCTCTTTATCCATAAATAGAGTACATAAGAACTTAAACTCATTATACTCTACAACTACATTATAAAGAGTCTTATATTTAGTTAGTGGTTTTGGTAGGTGTGGCTGCTCTGTTACATCATAAGCACCTTTAGTAATATTCTTAGCAGGAAGACCAAAGAACATGCCAGTATTATAATTAAGTGTATCTGTCAGATATACCTTAAGTCTGGTATCATCTCCATTATCATTATGAAAGATATAATCTTCTACAGTTCCAAGTTTCTGCTTAGCTACTTTTAGATCCCACTCGTTATAATATGGACATATTCTGCTTATAGTATTACCTATAAGTATAACCTTGCCTTTTCTATGTCTATAGATAGTGGAGACGTACTGCTGCAGCTTAGACGGTTCAGAAAATAAATACCTGCCGTCCTGAGATACTACCTCTTCATATATAATATAATTTACATCTGGAAAAGCTAGAGACTTATAATGCTCAGCTCCAGAGAGTGCATGACAATAACCTATTTTCTGTCCGTGTTTAACTTTTCCGTTTTCGTCTATATTACTTAAGTAGATCCCTTTTCTCCAAACGTCCACGCAGGTATATTCTCCACCAGTCATAGTCTCTATAGGGCAATCTCCAAAGTAACCTACACAAAGCGAGTCTTTAACATCTAGATCATAGCGTCTCAGATAGATAAACTCTTTATTATTCTTATAGCATTCTTTGATTATTAAGTTTTTACTACTATATGACTTTCCGTTGGATCTCTCCCCAAGAACTAGCAGGAAGTCGCAGCCGCTTAGCTGCTTCTTAATATCAGACTGTTTTACATATTGTCTTTTCTTGTTTGCCATTTTTTATCGCTCTCTCCCTTTCGTATAATTTTAATAACTCTATATACTTATCAGTAACTCCCATAGTATAAGTAGTAGGCTGCAGGACAATGCCATAGTTATATCTACTGGTATAGATATTGCCGTCTATATCGGTAAAATTAAAATGTGGCTGATTGTCCAGATAATAATGTATAAGTCTACCGCTCTGGTTATAATCAAATGTTAAATCATCTTCCAGGAACTTATTTATATCTCCCTCTAGTCTGCTAACACCCTTCTTCTTATTAACACCTGAGATTGTAACATGGAGCTTGCCTTCTTCCTCATAAGCATATTTCTTAGCTCCCATAGTAACAAACTTATCGTAATATCCGTCGTCTTCATATGCTCCTATAGGCCTCTTAACTCCGTTCTCATCTTCTGGCATAAAGTCTGATAGCTTTAGATCAGAGTATCTCTTACATACTGCTTTATACTTATCTATGAGCTGGTTATTATATTCCTCGAATACATCATCATGGTTATTTAAGTATTTAATACTATCAGTGTCAGCATAAATCATGTCTGTATCAATCTTAAGGATATTCAAAAATAAGTTTCTTCTGGCGAGTGCTGTTATCCAGACACCATGCGCATAATAGAAAAGTGTACTCCAGCTCTTCTTGGAGTCTTCCAGCTTCTTTTCTACAAACTCTTTCGAGAACTCTTCCTGCGTCCACTGTCCATTTATAAAGTTACTAGAATTGTTAAGTATATTACTTACTGATACTCCGTATAGACTATTAAGCTGTCCCTTCATACTCTGGTATACTTCTGCTATGTGAGGATCTCTTTTAGCTTTCTGCTTAAGCTTAGTCTTACCACCATATAACTCTAGTATATATTTAATGACTTTAACATCTAGATAACCTTTCTTAGCTTTATAGAGTTCAACGATCGTATAAGTACACTTATACGTTTGTTTAATTATTTCAAAATCTACATCTGTGAGCCACATTTCGCAACTTTCACACTTTGTTATACGGCCATTATCAATAACTGGTTTTCTTAAATTTATGCACTTACTAGCCTGCATATAGTGATTATAGTATTTTGGTTTTACGTCCTCAAATCTGACATATAGCATAAAAGCATAGTACTTCTGTTTCTTAGGTGTATAGTCTGATACTCTGCATTTAAGGAACTCGCCTTGTGGCAGCTTCTCAGTAACCATTACTGCAGGATAACTGCTTGCTATATCCTTGCTGGTAACTCTGTACCACACTCTCATAGAGTTAAGTATATTAGCGTGGGTATAGCCACCAGAAAAGCAGGACATGAGCTTTAAGTATATGCTAGGTGATGGGACTAGATCCCATTGTCTCCTTATATAAAAGTAGTCTATCCTCTTCTTAAGGACCTTCCTAACTACGCTGGTACTAGTAAGTGGTATCTTATATAGGTTCTCATATTTCTCTTTAAAGTATAATATTATCTTATAGAGACATATAATATCATACTCGCAATAGCTTAGCTCTGTATCTGATAGCTTAGTTAAGGGACTTCTCGCCTTCTGGTAGTCTAAGTCTCCTACTTTCTTTTCTACATCTGTATATTCAAGTGCTGCATTTTCCAGAGTCATATTAGTAAGCATATAGGAACATCTGAATATTAAGTTAAGCTCAGGAACTTCGAACTGTATAGGCTTATGTATATCTCTACATACCATGTTTTCTATCTTATACTTACCAGCGAAGATATTAAGTAAAAATTGCATTTCATAAGATAAGTTATGTATATAGATTATCTTTATTATATCTTCTTCATATATATCTTTAAAAATCTGTTCTAGCTCTATTATCTCTCTACCATAATATACCTTGTCATTGATACCAAACATATAAATATATGGAACTGATACTTTTTCTATGTCCTGATACTCTTCTGGTGGTCTAGAATAATCAAAAGACTTAAACTCTCCGTCCAGATAAAAGAGAGAAGAGGTCTCTAGATCCAAAGTGTAAATATCATTAGAGACCTTCTTATCTATTCTCTCTTTCTGGTTAGGTGTATAGTAGTCTTTTGTCTTGATACTACTAGGACCAGCCAAACTCCATAGTTTCATCATAGCTTTCTATTGCTCCTAATATCTGGTTATATAATGCCTCGAATGTCTTACCAGAACTTTCATATTCCATCATTAGAGTATAGTCTACAAAATCAGCTCCCATATTTTTAGAACTAGCAACAGCGTAAAGTTCAGCTATCTGCTCAGAGGATATAATATTTTTAATATCAGCGTTACTCATTGCATTTTTCATCTTATCAGTAAAGTCTATATAATCTTCAAAGCTATCGACTCCGAAACGCTCTTTATATTCTTCTGACTTCTCGTTATAGCTGCGCTCCATTTCTTTTATACTAGAACCTGCATTATTACCGAATGAGTCCATAATTCTTTCAAGCTCAGCTTCTGCCTCTTCTGATAGATGAGCGTTAGTAGAAAAGAAATTATCATCTGCCTCTATACCCCATTTATCATAAAACATTTCTAGATCTGCTCTGGTCTCTTCTACAAGGTCTGACTCTATGCCGGACTCGTCCCACTGCTTAAGTCTCCTGTTCAGAGTCCTCGCATAATTCTTGTTCGTTTGGTTCATGTCTAAACACTCCTTCCATAAGTTTTAAACCACCATAGATAGTTAATACCATTATATATAACTTAATAATCAATTTGTCCACCCTGCTTTCTTCTTATTTCTACGCTTAAGCTCGCACTGGTAACTCTGATACATATCATCATCAATGTCGCATAGCTCTTCCAGATAGTTTTTAACCATTGTATGCGATACTTGCATATTTTTAGCGCAGACTCTGAGACTCCAGCGATACTCCACAAAATAAGTATATGCTGTTATACATCTCTGAGTATGCTCTATTAAGCTGTCTATATGTTCTTCATATGTCATAGTGTGTTACTCCTCTTAAGTAAAAGCAGGAAGACTTATAGTCTTCCTGCAATGATAGTTACTTCTTTTTGGACTCACAGAACTCATGCTGGTTAACTATTACTTCAGTTGTGTAGACCTTATCTCCGTTCTTATTCTCATAAGAGCCAGTTCTTATCTCACCTCTAACAGCTATCTTCATGCCTTTAGTGAGATACTTTTCTGCAAACTCTGCGCCACCGTTAAAAGCTGCACATCTGATAAAATCTGCGTCTTCTGTTCCTGCTCTGTCAACTGCCAGAGTATAGTTAGCAACTGTACCAGCGTTCTTTCCTTTACCATAGTCCTTAACCTCAGGATCTGCAGTAAGTCTTCCAATTAAAACAACATTATTCATTTTCTTCTCCTTCTTCTATTGTAGTGTTAATAGTTTCATCTGTAGTTTCTTCTGTAGTTTCTTCTACTGGTGTTTCAACCTCGTTACCAGGAGAGCTAGGTTCATTTACTTTTTCAACCTCAGCAGTGTACTTTTCCATAGCTTTAGCGATTTTCTTATCTAGGATCTCAGAAATCTTTTCGCTATAGTCTGGCTGCTCTGCAGGTTCTGTATCTTTCAGTAGCTCGTCCATAAACTTTTCGCTTGTCTGTCGCATTGTCTGCTCCTTTCTTTATGAATTATATATAAGCTCCAGCTCCATTTCGTTAATGTGGCACTGCACTTCGTGGAGTAGGTGCTGGACCTTTCTTTCCATCTGTCCGAGTAGTTCGTACTTCTGAGAGTACTCTTCTCTAGTTATTTTATTACCAAAGAATAAAGCTGTTATCTCTTCTCTATAGCAAGCTGCTTCATGCATCATTGAGAATAGATAGTCAATGTGGTTACTTCTCTTATATCTAACATGGTTTAACCAGTAGAACTTGATATAAGTTTTTTCCATTCCGTAAAATTTCATATTTTGTTACCTCTCTTTTCTTTTGATGAGTCTATAATACTCCTATCAAGTTTAAGTGTCAACTAAAACTTTACACTTTGTATCTAATCTTTGTTAAGTATATTTAACTCTTGTAATATATCTCTAACTATGTTATATAATAAGTGGAGACAGTTATGTCTACTATTATTTAATCGAAATCCAAAAAATTTTATGAAGGGAGAATTAACCTATGAAAGTTAATCAGATTTACTCTCTCCTTAATGACATCAATAAAGAGATGTGGGGAGAGACAGCACTTAAGGTAAATAACCTTGCTGGTATTATTTCAATGGGCGAGACTATCGTAGGCGACGGAACAGACACAGATAAGTTCTTAGGCGCTCTGGTAGATAGAATAGGAAAAACAGTCATTAGAACTTTAGATCTAGAACTTGATTTTCCAGCGCTCTATATGGACAGTTTCGAGTTCGGAGCTATCCTGCAGAAGATCAATGTTAATCCTTTTGATAGCATAGCTTCTTCTGAGTGGAAGGTAGGAGATACAGACCCAGCTTTCCAGCCAACTTTTGAAGATATTCATAAGCCATCTGTAACAGTTAGATACTTTAAGGGTATTGATACTTGGAAATTCCAGGTAACTATTCCAGATGATCTTTTCTCAACAGCGTTTACTAGCGAGACAGCTATGTCTAACTTTATTGACGCAATTATTCAGGCAATGACTGACAGCATGACTATTTCTATTAACAATATGTCAAGAACTGCAGTATCTAACCTTATCGCAGAGAAGATACATGCAGGGCATAATGTTATCAATCTTGTAGACCTTTATAACACAGCTTATAGTCTTACTGGCGACGACGCTATCGACGCTGCAGGTGCTATGGTTTCTAAAGAGTTCTATAGATTTGCTTCTACTATTATCAGAAAGTATATTAAGTACCTTAACCAACCATCAGTTCTTTATAATGAGGCTGGACTCGTAAGAGCAACTGCTAGAGATAATATGCACGTTCTTATGCTTACAGACTTTGCAGCTGGTTTCGACGCTTATCTGCTTTCAGATAGCTTTAAAGATGTATTCGGTATGCCACTCTATACAGAGGTAGCTTACTGGCAGGGTAACCATGATACAGTTAATGGAGATAATAGCTTCGCTGCTAACTCTTCAATTCATGTTATACCATCATCTCAGGAAGGCGAGGACTCACCAGACCAGATAGACCAGACAGGTATTGTCTGCGTTCTGGCTGATAGACAGTCTGTAGCTGTTGGACTTAATAAGCGTAGAACTGGTACATGGTATAATAGTATTGACGCTTATACAAATCTGAGTTCAACAGCCAGCCTACAGTACATAAACGATATTTCGGAAAACTGCGTGGTCTTCTGTGTTGCTGACTCAATAGATACACCTAGTGTAGCACTCGACAAAAGCACACTGACTTTTGCGTCGAGTGCTTCAGACCCGGTAGCTTTATCAGCAACAACTAACCCAGCTGGAGCAACTGTAACTTGGAAGAGTTCAAAGAATGCGGTTGCAACTGTTTCAAATGGAACAGTAACACCAGCAGGAGCAGGTACTTGTACTATTACCGCTACTATTGAAGTAGGCGGTCAGAAGGCAAGTGCTACTTGTGCAGTAACTGTATCAGCATAAGCTGATTTCATTTTGCATTTCCTTTAATGCCCCACTTGTTATATGAATATAGCAGGTGGGGTATAATAATATGAGGTGATTTTATGCAGGCTATATTTTATGAAAACAAATCAGATAAAAGATATTTAAATAAAACAATCGAGGCTAAGTATAGTAATATTCCTATAGAAGTTCTTAACCCATCTTCAGTAGTAAGACCAACACTTAAAGTGTCCAGCGGTCTTATAGGTCAAAGTGTGAACTATTTATATGTAGAAGAGTTAGAACGCTACTATTATATAAATGATTGGATTATGGAAAATGGTTTTATAAGACTAGAGTGTGAAGTAGATGTACTTATGTCTTTTAAAGATGAGATAAAGAACAGAAATGTAATAGTAAATAGGCAGGAAAGTAAATATAATTTATATCTGGAAGATAGCAAATATAAAGTACAAAATAGAACTGCTATACTCACTAGAGAATTCCCTAGTGGTTTTAATACTGCAAAGTATATTGTCATGGGTGTAGTTGGAAAGAAGCAGGAGGAAAGTTAAATGGCAACAGGAAGACCGATAGCAAATAGAATGATACCAGGAACAACTACTCTTGTGCCAACTGTAGAACGTTCTTATGGTATAAAATACAAAAGATATCCATTTATAAGTCAAGACTGGTCTGAAGCGTGGATCTGGTACCAGAATACTACTTATCATTATGTCGAGAACTGCCCTACTATAATGTCATGGTTTGACTACTCAGGTGCTTGCCAGCAATTAGCTGGAGCTAGGAACTGGCGCTACTGGTCCGATTTTCAGAGTGAATATGCAGTACTTTTAAATGGTTGTACAGAAGATGTATATGAGTCTCAGGTATGGAAGGATAAATATAATCAGTTAATGACTGATATTGCTTTCCTAGAAGGATCTATGGAAGAAGGCGGAGTCTTTATAGTAAAGGCTGCAGATGATCCTACCAGTACTGCTTCTCTTTCTTACTGGATAGTTATGTATTATGGACTTTATACTAAAGTTATAAATGGAGTAAATAACTATAAGATAGCTATATGGAACGCTGGATCTAATAGACACTCCCTTAGACAGCTCCAGAGAGTTGCTTGGGCGGTTTTTGATGATACACAATATTACTCAAGTGGACAGCCTATAGAACCTAAAGATAGTTATAACTTATATTCTTTATTCTTAGCTGGAGAACCTAATAGGTGGCTAGCTGGTAACTATCAAATGACAATGGCAAGCACTAACAATGTAGAGGCAACAAAAGCAGCTGCATATATACCTACAGAAGTTCCAGGTCCTGCATTTATACAAATGCCGATAAGAGCTTGGCTCTGGGATAGTGGCTCAGATAATGCAGAAGTAAAAATATATGATTATAGCCCTACAGACTGGGATCAGATACAAGGATTATCTGACGAAGGTTACACTGCTAACCCATCTAATACTGGTAACTCTATGGGTGGTGGTAATGGCAATCCAGACACTAGCGGAGATGATATAGACGATGAAAGCATAGGAGACCTTAACTCTCTGACAGCTCTTAACTCAGGACTAGTTACATTATATAGACCAACTAGAGAGCAGCTTTCCTCTTTTGCTAATTTCTTATATAGTGGTCTTACTGACAGTGCAGTTAATCAGCTTAAGAAACTGGTAACAAATCCACTGGATTATATTATCTTTGTGGCTCTTTGTAAGTTTACTCCACCAGTAGCTGAAGCTATGGAAGAAATAGCATTTTGCGGTATAGGTTCTGGAGTCTTAGCAGGTAAGATAACTCAGCAGTTTATAGATGTTCCTTGTGGTAATATCATATTTAATGAGCAGTTTGCTAGTTTCCTAGATTATGCTCCACATAGTAAACTTAAAATATACTTACCTTATTGCGGCACGCATGATCTAAACATAGACGACTGTATGGGATCTGTTATAAATGTTAAGTATAGGATAGATATGTTATCTGGTTCTTGTCTTGCAAAGATAAAAATATCCAGACAAGCTAGAAGCACTGCTCCGCAGGATAGCTCAGTTGACTCTATAGTATACGAGTATACCGGTAACTGCTATTTAACTATGCCACTCTCAGCTACTGACTGGCGAGGAACGTACCAGGCACTCGTTGGACTCGCTGGTGGTGTTATAGGTGGTATAGCTTTAGGTGGTGTAGGTGGTGCTATAGGCATTGCTCAGAGTGCTGCCAGTTCAGTAACCAGCCAGAAAGTATCAGTTAGTAGGTCAGGTCAAGAAGGTTCTGCATATGGATATATGGGACAGGATAAGCCTTATCTTATACTTGAAAGACCTATACAGTCAGTACCAAACCAGTTTGGTATATGGGAAGGCTACTCATCTAACATACTAGAGAAAGTTAGAAACTTATCTGGCTATACAGAAGTAGATACAGATACTCTCTGGAGTGATAGCTTCGGACATGCTACACAAGAAGAGTGTAAAATGATAAAGGATATTATGAACGGAGGTGTTTATTTATAATGAATATTGTTAAGATGAATAAATACTTAAAAACTATGTATGATGTATCAGACGTAAGACGAGGCTATGACTACTGGTACTTTAAACTCTTAGATTTACTTATCAATATGTTTGAGTATAGAAATCTACCTGCTGGTATCAGTAAGAGAGACCTAGAACTTAACCTGCTGATAACTGGACATGCTACAATCATAGCAAAGAAGGACGGCACACTATTTACTCCACTCACTAGTCTTTATGGCTATGATGAGTACTACCAGCCTACGAAAGCAGTTTTTGCTAACCCAGTTGTTATTACTTCCAAAGAGTATACAATAGGCGAAGACTGTACAGTAGTATATAATAACTCGCTGCAGGATAGCATTTTCTATGTAAAGGCTGATAGTGGACTTAATACATTTATTCAGCGCTATGCCAGACAGCTTGCAGATATTGAGTCTACTATTAACATATACTCAGTTAATAGTAGACTGGAGTCTATACCAGTATCAAATGATAATGCAGTCATGGAGTCCCTTAAGAGCTTCTTTAAGAACTTAACTATAGGTAAGAGAGCTATTGTATCAGATAGCTCTATCATAGAGAACTTTAGGAACGTAGATATTAACAGAACTGGTATAAAGGACGGAATAAACGACTGGTTAATAGCCAGAGATAAAGTGCTGGAGCAGTTCTATAGAGACTTAGGTATCCGTATGACTAACCAGAAGAAAGCTCAGGTCAATACTGACGAAGTAGAGAGTAACGACCAGCTGCTGCTTATCAGTTCAGACGATATGCTAAAAGCACGTAAAAAGGGTTATGATGACGCTAATAATATGTTTGGAACTAGCATAGAAGTTAGACTTAACCCATTATATGACATTAAGAACGTAGAAGGGGGTAATGGAAATGAAACACAACCTAGAAACTTATCTGACAGAGTTTGAGACACTGACTCCTACTGATACTCAAGTAGGTTCTGCAGTAGTACAATCTGACTGGTGGAGTCCTCTTAAGGATCAGTTCGATAATCTTATCTGGCTTTATTATCCTCAGAGAACTATATTCTTAAATGACCGCTTTTCTCCTGAAGACAGCCAGCAAACATATGATAATATTATTAAGACTTTTACTATCTGGATAAAGTCACATAAGAGACAGCTTGACAGACTCTGGGTGGGTTATATGGCAGACTTTAACCCACTCTGGAACGTTGACGGAGTAGAAGGTTTTGTATCTCAGGACACACATACTGGAACTACTACAAATACTCATACTGGAGACGATAGGCTGACATATGAGGATAACGGAAGTGATACAGTAACAAACTCTGGAACTGATACTGACACCAGAGCAGTAACTACTTTTGATGATGTAGCCAACTTTAAGAACGAGTCTAGAGATACTCTAGCTCATGGTAAAGTTGCTACAGATGTTAAAGACCTGGACGGTTTTAAGAACCAGAACTACGACTCTGAAATGGAAACAGAGCATGATCTCCTTGATGAGCATGTAGATATGAAAATAAGACAAGGTAACATAGGTGTAACTCAGAGTGATAAGATTTTAGGAGACGCTCAGAGGCTATACATGGACGACCTTATAGACTTCTATAAGTATGTAGTCAGATCATGCGTTAACCAGGTATCTTATGCAGTCGAGGGGGTGTTATAAATGAACGATATTGTTAATCTCATTATAAATAGCAGCACTTCAGTAGTCATTATAGCTTACTTTATCTTTCGTGATTATAAGTGGAACACTCAGCTTATAAGCACTCTCACAAAGATAGAAAAGATACTAGACGACCTTAAGAACGATAGGAAGGGGGACTAATTATGCAAGGAAGTATTTCTTTTGACGGCACACTCGCAGGATCTATAGCAGGCGGTGGCGGTGGTGGTACTACTCCAGTAATATCAGCTGACGCAACTGTAGACTCACTCTCTGGTGATCCATCTTGTACAGTCTCCAGAACTGGAACAGATGAAATGCCAACATTTCATTTTGCTTTTAGTGGTATAGTAGGCGAGGAAGGTCCAGAAGGACCAGAAGGACCAGAAGGACCAGCAGGAGAAGACGGAGCAGACGGAGCAGACGGAGTTACTCCAGATGTAACAGCCAGTGCGACAGTAGATAGCTCAACTGGTACTCCAGCTGTAACAGTAACAAAGTCTGGTACTACTGCAGCTCCTAACTTCGCTTTTGCTTTTAGTAACTTAAAGGGAGAGACTGGAGCAACTGGAGCAACTGGAGCGCAAGGTCCACAAGGCGAGACTGGAGCTACTGGAGCAACTGGACCACAAGGACCACAAGGTCCACAAGGAGAGACTGGACCTACTGGAGCACAAGGACCGGCAGGAGTCGGAGTCCCTACTGGTGGATCTACTGGAGATGTACTCAGGAAGAATAGTGCAACTAACTATGATACATACTGGGACAATCTCACAGCTTTAGATATACCTTATGATAATACGTCTAGTGGTATGACTGCTACAGACGTTCAAGCAGCAGTTACAGAGTTAAAAAGTAATTTAACTGACTTCAAAACTTGGAAATTGATTAAAGATGATATCTCAAACACAGATACTGCAATAACAATTCCTAGCAATTATACCGAACTTATGATGACTTGTAGACATAGCATGGGATATGTGTTTTCAAAAGTATTGCCTATTAACTGTTTTAGTGCAAACGATACAACACTAATGGTAGATGGCTATTATCTCAGCAGTACAAATTATGCGTTAGTAACTCTATCTATAACAAATAAGACAACAGCAAAGAGATTTCATCAAAGTAATGGTAGTGGTGTAAGTGGCACTTGGGAAAATCCAAGTT
>JAEIGA010012143.1_pt1 | contig 13070 bp, 10 predicted proteins | sample 9270691 | NCBI WGS metagenome assembly JAEIGA01 (sample SAMN17057246, study PRJNA624740) | gut metagenome | biome: biome; isolation source: fecal sample | host: Bos grunniens | place: China: Xizang | collected 2019 | reverse complement strand
CGACGTGACATTGAACATCATCCGCGAGGAGATGGCAAAAAGCCAGGATATCGCCATCCGTTATGCCAACAAGCAAGCACGTATAAGCAACTATTGGAAAAACTCTATCGGTATGAACAAGGCCATTGTCGACAACAAGGTTGTCGAGACAAAGCTTGCCGAAGAGGCCGCTTTCAAGGTATGGGCACAGCAGAACGGAAAAAGCGAGTACGCAGACGTCGTTGAGAAGATCAACGCTTGCGTCGAGGAGGCCAACCGCACTACATACCTCACCACACTTGCAACAGAGCTCATCAGCTGTGTCGAGTTCATCCAACGCAACCTCTACGAGGAGGCAAACCTGTTCACCGACCCCAAACTGACACAGGACCAGATGAACGCCTTCTACGACTGGCTCCACAACCGCGACTACGACCACGAGATTGACCGTCGCATTGCCAAGGAGGTTCTTCCACTCTACTTCAGCCTCACACAACCCGAGGAGCGCGACGCTTACCTCAACGAGATGTATGCAAAGTACAAGGGCAACCTCGAGAAATATATCGATGACGTATACAACAAGTCAATCCTAGCAAACAAGAAGAACTTCGACAGCTTCATGAAGAAGCCATCGGCAAAGAAGTTCGAGAAAGACCCTGCAATGCAGTTGCGCGCGGCAGTCTTCAGGACATACAGAGCTTTGGTGGCAAAGGAGGGAGAAATCGCAAAGGTAATCAACCCACTACACAAGACATATCTCAAGGGCCTGATGGAGATGACAAATGGTCCTGTATACCCCGATGCAAACTTTACAATGCGCCTCACATATGGTAACGTGAAGCCATACAACCCCAAGGACGGTGTCACATACAACTACTACACAACCCTCAAGGGTGTGATGGAGAAGGAAGACCCCACAAGCAGCGAGTTCGTGGTGCCAGCACGTCTGAAGGAGCTTTATGAGGCAAAGGACTTCGGCCGATATGCATTGCCAAGCGGCGAAATGCCTGTAGCATTCCTCACAACCAACGACATCACCGGCGGCAACAGCGGTAGCGGCGTCTTGAACGCACGTGGCGAACTCATCGGTCTTGCATTCGACGGCAACTGGGAGTCACTCAGCGGCGACATCAACTTCGACGACAACCTGCAGCGATGCATCAACGTCGACATCCGCTACGTACTCTTCGTAATTGACAAGTTCGGCGAGTGCAAACGCCTCATCGAGGAGATGAACATCGTCGAGTAAAAAACGATATTGTATCTAATGATCATAGGCAGCCCGACGGGCTGCCTATGATCATTAATATTTTTATTTCCCTTATCACATTTGCTGCACTTGACGCATCACGCGGAGCCAGTTACCGCCCCAGATTTTCTCAATGTCGGCAGTTGCGAAGCCGCGGCGTAGGAGTTCGCAGGTAACATTGCGCAGCTGCGAGGCAGAGGAGCAGCCAATGACTTTTCCATCGCCATCAAAGTCGGTACCTATGCCCACGTGGTCAATGCCGGCAACCTCTATTGCGTGTTGCAGATGGGCAATGAAATCGTTGAGTGTTGCCTCGCCTTCCTTGCGCAGGAAACCACTGTACATTGTCACTTGTACCACTCCACCTTTTGCTGCAAGTGCGCGCATCTGCTCATCGGTGAGGTTACGCGGGTGGTCGCACAGTGCGCGGCACGACGAGTGGGAGCATACAACAGGTTTTGTACTGCATTCCAACACTTGCCAGAAGGTACTCTCGGCAGCATGGGATAGGTCGACCATCATTCCAACGCGGTTCATTTCGCGCACTACTTCGCGGCCGAATACACTGAGGCCTCCATGCTCGGCATTGCCTCGGGCCGAGTCGCAGATATCGTTGTCGCCATTGTGGCAAAGTGTCATGTACACTACCCCCCTGCGATGCAGACGTTCGATATTCGACAAGTCGCGCCCGATGGCATATCCGTTTTCAACACCAAGCATAATGGCACGTTTGCTCTGTGCCTTCGCCATGTAAAGTTCTTCGGGTGTGCTGCACAAAGCCACATGCGCTGCATTATCTGTAACACCAGCCGCCACCCAATCGAGCAAGGCATCGGCCTTTTCCGTTGCGCGCAGCAATGAGACTTCATCACGTGCTCCTTGCGGGATATATGCCACCATTGTCGTGGCATCAAGCATACCTTCGGACATCTTGTGAAGGTCGACAAGCGCCACATCATCGCGCCTGTCAAGACGATAGGCTGTATCGGAAAGCATCGGTGTGTCGCAATGCGAATCTATAGTCAGTATGCGTTCATGCAGCCGGGTAACACGGCGATAGAGCGCCGCCTCATCCACGAGCCAACGGAAAAGCGGCATCATTACATCATCACCGTTCATAATGAACGACTCGGGATGCCACTGCACTCCAATTATGCTTCGGCCATCGACTGCTTCCATGCCCTCTATGACACCATCGGGCGAGGTTGCCACAACCTCAAAACCTACCGGTACGCGACTGACGGCCTGGTGGTGGAAGGTGTTTACCGCAAGTTTATCGCATTTGAAAATGTTGCCAAGCCTGCTATCGGCAGCAATCAGGACATCGTGTGTTGCAACGCCACGCTCCACTGGTTCCTGGTCGTGGTTAAGGAGCTGTTCTCCCAATGCTGCATATATATCCTGATGCACACTGCCACTGAATGCAGCGGCAAGTGTCTGCACACCGCGGCATATTCCAAGAATGGGCAAGCAACGTGCATCGGCAAGCCGTGCAAGCAGCAGTTCCTGTTCATCACGCGGTGGGTTTATGCCATGAAGCAATGAATAATCGGGTTCCTCGCCCATATAACGCGGGTCAATGTCGGCGCCTCCGGTGAGCAGCAGCGCATCGATGTGCGACAGCGTCTCAACCAAAGCCTCACGCTCCGGATATGGCGGGATGAGCAGAGGCACTCCACCGGCAACAAGCACCGAACGGTAATAGGCCTCGGCAAGTGTTGCCTTGCCGTCGGAGAAATTGGCAGTGATACCAATTACCGGGCGACGGCCGCAAAGCGGATAGTTACTGTGAAGGGCGCGGAACTCGCCGCCTACGTCAAATTTATTTGCAGACATGATATATCCTCAAAATAAAAAAACACCCGCACTTGATAAAAAACACGGGTGTTGATTCTACATAAACTGTTCTATCATTCCATTGGCATATTGCGCTTGATGCTGTGGGCAAGCACAATCATGGTCTCGGTACTCACGACACCGGGAATTTCCTGTACACGGCCGTTGAGCAACTGCATGAGGTGTTCATTGTCGTGTGAGTACATCTTTGCAAGGATTGAGTATGGGCCGGTTGTGTAACAGCACTCCACGACCTCGGGTATCTCGCGCAAGCGCTCGACAACCTCCTTGTACATCGAACCACGCTCAAGACGGATACCGATATATGTACACGTCTTGTAGCCAAGGCGGCGTACATCAATCTCGTAGCACGAGCCTGAGATTATGCCCATATCTATGAGGTGCTGCACACGCAAATGGATTGCCGCACGTGACACGCCACATAGTTCCGCTACGTTGCGGAAAGGGATTCTTGCATCCTTTGATATGATGCTCAATATCTTGAGGTCGAGAGCATCGACTTTACATTCCAAGTTTTTCATATTATGGTCGGTTATAAGTTGTATTTGTTATTTCTTTATGATTTTCACTATTTCGATGTCATAGACAACTGCGCTGTATGGCGGCACAACATTGCTACCCTCAGCACCATAGGCCAATTGCCAGGGGAGATAGACCTTGCATTTTGTTCCAACAGGAAAGGTTGTAAAGACCTCAATCAAACCGGGCAACAATTCGTTCACTTTTGCCTCATGCACCTCGCCGCGCGAACTCTCATAGGTGTTGCCGTTGATAAACGAAGCCTTATAGATGTAGCCGACAGTACTGCCAAAAAGGGCGGTATCGCCACTGCCGGCACGCTCAATCTTTACTTGCACGCCACAGTTCAATGTCTGAACGCCATTGCGTTTCCTGTTACGTGAAATGAAATCTTCGCTTGGTAAACGGAAAATTTTGCTATTGTAATAGTTGTATGCAGCATGCGGCGTCATTATATTATTATTGCCGTACGCCACAGCTTTCAATCCCTCAAGGAAGATGCGATTGTCTACCCGCCAGGTTGTATCACTTTGATATATCACGGCATTGGCCTCGTCCAACATCTCCATTGCCGACGCACCCACGACAACACCTTGTGCATAGGCTACCGCCTCGGATGATTCATCTGCGGGAAAAGCATCACACAAGCCCTTGACAAAGTTGTCGATTGTCGAATCTGTTATGCCGAGTTCCCTTATTGCGCGAGGCATATCGCTAGCAATCATCATACTGACAGCATAGGATATTGAATCCTGTGCATTGACAAGATGCACACCTCCTTCACCGACAGTGGAGAGTTCAAAGTCCGCCTCACCGCTCTTTTGCCCGTCCTCCTTATTCTCGCGTGGTGCAAGGAGCAGACCGGCCGCCAAATATGCAATCAGCAGCAAAGCAAATGCCAAAAGTGCCTTATTCCCTGATTTCATCGTATCTTTTAGAGGACCTTGATTAGTTCTACATCGAACACAAGAGCACTGTAAGGCGGAATCATCTCACCTGCGCCATGCTCGCCATAAGCCATATCATAAGGGATATAAAGACGCCATTTTGCCCCCTCCTGCATCAACTGGAGAGCCTCGACCCAACCCTTGATAACCTGGTTCACGCCAAACACAGCAGGCTCGCCACGCTTGATTGAACTGTCAAAGATTGTACCGTCAATTAATGTACCTTCATAATGGCACTGCACACGGTCGGTTGCCGATGGTTTCTTGCCGTTACCTGCTGCAAGCACCTCGTACTGCAAGCCGCTTGGCAACACTGTAACACCCTCCTTCTTTGCATTTGCTGCAAGGAAAGCCTCGCCGCTTGTCTTGTTCTGTGCATAAGCCTCCTCGGCCAACTTGCGGAAGTGGTCGTTCACCACAGCCTGCGCCTCGGAGTGCGACATATCGGTCTTTGCGCCGGTGAGCACATCCTTGAGAGCTTTAACAAAGTCATCTACATTCATATCCTTGACGCCCATTGAGAGCAGATTTTGGCCTATACCCATTCCGAGGCCGTAACTAAATTTGTCCATTTTAATAATTTTATTATAATATTATATAAATTCCTGTCATTTTGCTACAAAGCATTCTTGAGCACTTTGCAAAGTTGAGACGGGCGAAGATACAATTAATATTCGTACCACAAACATAAATGGCACTTTTTTTTACTTAAAAACAACTTTTTTTCAAACAAAGTGCTTAAAAAGTCTTTTTACATTTTGTCAAACAGCGCAAATATGTGCAAACATGTTTCAATTTGCTCTTTATATATAAAAATATCCTGTAATTACAGTAAAAGATCAATTTATTTCCATAACTTTGTAACAATAGCGTGTTATACACAGAAACCAGATTCAAAACAGCAACGATATATGTCAAGCAGCATCATAATAGCAATAGTATTCTTTGTGATAGCAGGTGGAATGTTCATACTGCGCAAGATGTATGGCAACACAACAGCAACAACTGACACTCACGACCATCACGATGGCGAGGACGGCACCTGTTGCGGCAAGCACACCAACTGCGCAAAGGGATATGACAACAGCAATCTTTATTTCGACGATGAGGAACTCGACCGTTTCAAGGGAGTGAAGCCCGAGGATTACACCGACAGCGACATTGAAGAGTTCCGCCAGGTGCTCTACACAATGCGCGAGGAGGAGGTGGAAAACTGGGCACACTGCATTGAAACACGCGGCATTGAAATGCCACTTGAGATTAAGGAAGAGATTCTGTTGATGCTACAATAACAACACAAAACACGACATCGTGCGCAGACTTTTATACTACATAACCCTCATCTTCATCACCGCAACAATTTGCAGTTGTGCCACAAAAAGGAAGAACAACGCTACAACGCGCCTGTATCACTCCTTTACAGCCAGATACAACACATACTACAACGGGCACACAGCATACAAGCAGGGATTGAAGGCACAAAAGACCGGACACAAGGACAACTACCTCGAGCAGTTGCCGCTGTTTATCATCAGCGACGAGAACACTCAAAAGACCGGTGCCAGCAACTATGACAGAGCCATTGAGAAATCACAGAAAGCAATAAAGAACCATTCGATAAAGACACGCCCTAAAAAACCGTCAGGCAAGAAACTCTCAAAGAAGAAGAAACTGTTCTACTCACAGAAGGAGTTCAACCCGTTCCTGTGGAGGGCGTGGTTCCTCATGGCAAACTCGCAGTTCCAAAAAGGCGAGTTCACCGAGGCTGCCAGCACCTACATCTACATTTCAAGGCTCTATGAGAACAACCCTGAAATCGTTGCACAGGCACGCATTGGGCTTGCAATGTGCTATGCCGAGATGGAGTGGCTTTACGAGGCCGAGGACCTGTTGCAGCGAGTGCAGCGCGACACAGTGCCCCAGTCACTGCAAAAGGAGTTTGCCATAGCAAAGGCCGGGCTGCTGCTGAAGCAGGAGCGTGGTGAGGAGGCAATCCCGTATATAAAGACATCCATCAAGCGCAAAGGACAGACCTCGCTCGACAAGGCGCGCGAGCACTATCTCTTGGGACAGTTGTATGCAAAGGCCGGCAACAAGAAGGAGGCCTACAGGAACTTTGGAAAGACCATCTCAAAAAGCCCGCCTTATGAGTTTGAGTTCAACGCCCGTATACGCCAGACCGAGATGGCAACCGACGAGAATCACAAGAAGATTCTGCGCAAGTTGAAACGTATGGCAAAATCGGACAAGAATACCGACTACCTGGCACAGATTTACTACGCCATAGGAAACCTTCATTTAAGCAAGAAAGACACTACCGAGGCTATCAAAGCCTACGAAACGGGAGTGGCAACAGGCGCGACAAGCGGATATGGAACAGGTATGCTGCACTTGTCATTGGCAAGACTATATTGGGAAAAGGAGAAATTCTCAAAGGCACACGAAAACTACAGCAAAGCGGCATCAATGCTTGACGAGGAAACCACCGGTTTTGACGAGATAAAGTTCCGCAGTGAAGCACTGGCAGAAATAGTACAGTACACAGACATTGTTGAGAAGGAGAGCGAATTGCTCTATTGGGCAACACTCACACCCGAAGAACTTGACCCTATAATTGATGAACTAATCAAAGAAGCCAAGCGTCTGGAGGAACTGAAAAAGAAAGAAGAGAAAAAACTTGCACGCGAGAATGAGGGTAGCAACGAACTGGAGCAGGCCGGCAACAATGCAGCAATGACAATTGACGACCCAAGCGACAAACAGTTGTGGTACTTCTACAACCAGCAATTGGTAGCACAGGGGGTACGTTCCTTCAAGGAGAAATGGGGAAACAGGGAACTGAAGGACTATTGGCGCTTCAGCAACACCATATCTTCACTTATGAGCGAAGACCTAATAATGGACAGCATTGCAACAGACTCTCTTGCAATGGACAGCACATTTTCCCTGCCGGACAGCACTGTTATTGCCAATGAAATTGAAGCCGGTTCGCCGGGTAAAGAGTTGGCGACAGATCCCACGACAAAGGAGTACTACACACAGCAGATTCCAACTACAGATGAAGAGAAAGCAGCAGCACACAAGGCCTTGAGCGATGCCCTCTTTGAAGCGGGTGTACGTTTCAAGGACGATGTCAATGACAAGCGCCTTACTATCTCTTACCTTGAGAGGATTGTTAACGAGTATCCCGAACATGAAAGACTTGCCGAGACATACTATCACCTGTTCCTTGCCTGCTCGCGATGGGAAGAACCGGAGAAGGCCGAGCACTACAAGAAACTGCTGATTGCATACTACCCCGACAGCACTATTACCAAGCAGATACAGGAACCCGATTTCTTTGAGAGCGCCGCCGCACGCAAGTTCAAGGAAGATTCACTGTATGTCAAGGCATACGCTCATTACACCAAGGAGGAGTATGACGATGTCATCAGGGAGAACCTCTACAGCGCCACCAAATACCCGCAGGGCAGCCACCGCGCACGCTTTATGTTCATTGATGCAATGGCAAAACTCTACAGCGGCAAGACCAACGAGGCACTTGAGGCGCTCGAAGAGTTGACAAGCACCTACTCTGCCGACAGCATAAGCATCCTGGCTGCCGGAATAAGCACCGGTATAAAGGAGGGTAAACTATTGAACAGCGGTATCTCCACATCCATCTGGGACCGTAAGGCCGACGGCTCAATACGCTATGGCGAGGACAGCATCCCGCAATTCAGCTCAGAGCGCGGAGTTCCATATTACTTTGTGCTGGCATTCCCCAACGGCTCACTCGATGAGAAACGCCTGCTTTTTGAGATGGCACGCTACAATTTCTCGCGATATATGGTCCGCAACTTTGAGATGACTTTCGAGACGTTTGCCGAGATTACCCTGCTTGAGGTGAAGGAGTTCCTTAACTTTGACGAGGCCTTCCTCTATCGAAAGCGACTATTCGGCAATGCCGAGACTGCAAGGTTGCTCGAAGGCATAAACACATTTGTTATATCAAAAGACAATCTTGAATTGTTATTACAATACTACACCTTTGACGACTACACCGAGTTCTACGAGAAGGAGTTCCTTGCAATACCTGAAGTTGAGATTGACGGATACACACTCGACGAACCGGATTACGGCGAGGAGAATGTGGAGAACGACGAAGAAACAGAAGAATAAGATGGCATACCGTTTACTTTGGGCCGATGATGAGATAGAGCTTCTCAAGGCCCACATCATATTTCTACAGGGCAAAGGCTACGAAGTCACGACAGTGACCAATGGCCCCGACGCCATTGACGCCTGCAGCAAGGAGGCCTTTGACCTTGTGCTGCTCGATGAGAACATGCCCGGACTCACCGGCCTTGAGACTTTGAACGTCATAAAAGAGATGCAACCCCAGACACCAGTAGTCATGGTTACCAAGAGTGAGGAGGAGGATATTATGGAGCAGGCTATAGGCTCAAAGATTGCCGACTATCTCATAAAACCGGTAAACCCCAACCAGATACTCCTTACACTCAAGAAGAATATCCACCACAAGGAGATTGTGGCAGAGAAGGCAAACAGCGCCTACCAGCAGAACTTTGGCAAACTGTCGATGCAGATTGGCGACGCACGTACCATTGAGGAGTGGAAGGAGATATACCGCAAGATTGTATATTGGGAACTGCAACTTGAGGAGGCCGACACACAAATGCGCGATATGCTCAAGTCGCAGAAGGAGGAGGCCGACAGCATCTATGCCCGTTTCATAAAGAACAACTACATGCAGTGGATGGCAGCCGGCCGCGAGGAGAGACCGCTCATGAGCCACGACCTGTTCCGCGAGCGCATATTCCCGTTGGTGGACAATGGCGAGAATGTATTCCTGATAATAATTGACAATTTCCGCTACGACCAATGGCGTATGCTTGCCAACGAGATTGGCGGCAACTTTATAATTGAGGAGGAATTATATACCAGCATCCTGCCCACAGCCACACAGTATGCCCGCAATGCCATCTTCGCAGGCCTCATGCCAAGTCAGATAAAGGAGATGTTCCCACAGTTGTGGGTCGACGAAGAGGAGGAAGAGGGCAAAAACCTTAACGAGGAGGCGCTCATTGGCACACAGATCGCACGCTACCGCCGCAAGGACACCTATTCATACAGCAAGGTGCTTACATCATCGGCCGCCGAGAAGTATATTGACAACATAGGCAGCCTGTCAAAAAACGACATCAACGTGCTGGTAGTAAACTTTATTGACATGCTGTCACACGCCCGCACCGAGTCCATGATGGTACGAGAATTGGCAGCCAACGAGGCGGCATACCGCTCAATTACCCAATCGTGGATACGCCACTCGGCAATAAAGACTCTGTTCGAATACCTTGCCGACAGCAAGTATACCGTTGTCATTACCACTGACCATGGCAGCATACAGGTGGACACCCCCACAAAGGTGATAGGCGACAAGAACACCAACACCAACCTGCGCTACAAGTTGGGTAAAGCGCTCAACTACAGCGGCAAGGATGTCTTTGAAATAAAGACCCCGGCAAAGGCGTTCCTGCCGCAGCCCAACATAAGCACAAGTTACATTTTTGCCACAGGCAACAAGTTCTTTGCCTACCCCAACAACTATAACTACTACGTATCGTACTACAAGGACACGTTCCAGCATGGCGGCATATCAATGGAGGAGATGCTTGTGCCATTCATCACAATGAAACCTAAAAACAACAAACAATAAAATGAGCGAACACACATATACTATACACTGCCTCGAAGAGTACCCGCAAGCAGCAAAATGGTTCACCGGTTTCCTGCAGCAAGGACAGATATTCGCATTCTATGGCAAGATGGGCACCGGCAAAACCACGTTCATCAAGAGCCTGTGTGAGGAACTTGGCGTTGAGGACACCATCAACTCACCCACATTTGCCATCGTCAACGAGTACGAGGATAGGGATGCGAACACAATATACCATTTTGATTTCTATCGCATAAAGTCACTTGCCGAGGTCTACAACATGGGCTACGAGGAGTATTTCTATAGTAATGCCTACTGCTTCATCGAGTGGCCCGAGCTCATTGAGGAACTGCTGCCCGAGGAGCACATAAGGGTAGACATTACTGAAGGTGAGGACGGTGCACGCACAATAAAGGTAACCGTGAACGGGTGAACATAGCTTTTGTCATGCTGAGCAAAGCGAAGTATCTAAGAACATTTGAACAAACAAAACATACAATAATATGAAAATCAACGCAAACGCATCGGGGACACGCACCATTGAGGTTACCGAGGAACAACTGCAGATAATCAGGAAATATTCACTGCTTGACAGAATTGCCAACAGCACAGGTGTCATTGACGAAGAGTCACTGGGCAAACTGCGCCTCACAGTGCGTTCGCTCATAGCATCGCAGACAATGGCATCTAAAGAGTTGCTCGATATCTGCCCAATCCTTTACCACGAGGATATGAAGGCTCTTGGTCTGAAAAACCTCATAAAATGCTACGGTGAGTGGATTGCAACAACGACAGCAGAGGATGCCGAAGAAACAGATGAGTAACAGAAAAATCACCGACTGGCTACCCACCACACGCAAAGAGGCCCAACTGCGCGGATGGGACGAACTGGACGTTGTAATGTTCAGCGGCGATGCATATGTTGATCATCCATCGTTCGGAGCGGCACTCATCGGGCGTCTGCTTGAGGCCGAAGGACTGCGAGTAGCCATTGTTCCGCAGCCCAACTGGCATGACGACCTGCGCGATTTCAAGAAGATGGGACGTCCCCGCCTGTTCTTTGGAATATCGGCAGGCTGCATGGACTCAATGGTCAACAAATACACCGCAGCCAAACGATTCCGCAGCGAGGATGCATATTCACCGGACGGCAAGCACAGCATGCGCCCCGAATATGCAACAACAGTATATTCCAATATCCTAAAGAAACTATACCCTGACTGTCCTGTGGTAATTGGCGGTATTGAGGCATCGATGCGCCGCTTCACCCACTACGACTATTGGCAGGATAGTCTGATGAAGAGCATCCTTGTTGACAGCAAGGCCGACGTGCTTATATACGGCATGGGCGAGCAGCCCATGACAGCGCTTTGCAAGGCCATGCAGGCAAAACTGCAGGAGAGTGGTGCCGGGCACATAACAGCCGACGTAGCACGCGAGATAACAAAGGAGATACGCCAGACCGGATACCTTGCCCGCAAAAGCGATATAGCCTTTGACGAAACACATGACAAAATACTTGCCCCGCACACTGTGTGCCTTAAGGACAAAGCAAAGCAGGCAGCCAATTTCCTTGCAATAGAGAAGGAATCCAACAAGGTGAGCGCAAAGAGACTGATGCAGGAGTATGACGAAGGTATCGTGGTGATAAACCCGCCATTCCCAACAATGACAACAGAGCAATTGGACCATAGTTTCGACCTGCCCTACACACGCTTGCCACACCCCAAATACAACGGCAAGCGCATACCGGCATACGACATGATAAAGCACTCGGTGAACATACATCGCGGCTGCTTTGGTGGTTGCGCGTTCTGCACCATATCGGCTCATCAGGGCAAATTCATCGTCAACCGCAGCGAGGAGAGCATCCTGCGCGAGATAAAGGAGATTGCACAGATGGATGATTTCAAGGGCTACCTCAGCGACCTGGGAGGCCCATCGGCAAATATGTACATGATGAAAGGCAAGAACAGCGACCTTTGCGCGAAGTGCTCACGCCCATCATGTATACAGCCCAAGATATGCCCCAACATGAACATTGACCACAGTGCACTGCTTGAACTCTATAAAAAGGTGGATGCGCAGCCCTGCATAAAAAAGAGTTTCATTGGTAGTGGCGTGAGATATGATATGCTGCTTCATAGAACGGGCGACAAGAGGCTCGACGAGGTCACAGACAGGTATACCGAGGAACTGATACGTAATCACGTCAGCGGCCGTCTGAAGGTCGCTCCCGAGCACACCAACGACGCCGTGCTCAAACTCATGCGCAAGCCATCGTTCAAGCAGTTCCACGACTTCAAGCGCATCTTCGACCGTATTAACAGCCGCTACAACCTGAAGCAGCAGATTATCCCCTACTTCATCAGCAGCCACCCCGGAAGCACAGTGGAGAGCATGGCCGAACTTGCGGCAGAGACAAAGCAACTGAATTTCCACCTTGAGCAGGTACAGGACTTCACCCCGACGCCAATGACAATGGCAACGGAGATGTACTACACGGGCATAAACCCCGAAACAAGCGAGAACATCTATGTTGCACGCTCAATGAAGGACAAGGAGGCGCAGAGAAGATTCTTCTTCTGGTACAAGCCCGAGGAGCGCAAGCAGATAGCACAACTGCTGCGCCGCATGGGAAGGAATGATTTGGTAAAGAAATTAGGGATATAAATAAGAAATAGGGTTTCGGTAATCGAAACCCTATTTCTTATTTAGTCTTTCATCAACAAGGTTGGAGAAACCTGAAGTAGGCTTTAATAAGCATGCTTCACATACTTTAACCAACTTACGTTCGGCT
>JAEIGA010012142.1_pt1 | contig 13071 bp, 13 predicted proteins | sample 9270691 | NCBI WGS metagenome assembly JAEIGA01 (sample SAMN17057246, study PRJNA624740) | gut metagenome | biome: biome; isolation source: fecal sample | host: Bos grunniens | place: China: Xizang | collected 2019 | reverse complement strand
TTGCTTGCAAGTGCCGGAAGCGGGACTCGAACCCGCACGGGCGCAATGCCCAAGGGATTTTAAGTCCCTCGTGTCTACCATTCCACCATTTCGGCGCATTGCTTGGTTCAAAAAAAGAAGTTCATGCAGAACTTCTTTTCTTAGTTGCGGGGGTCCGACTCGAACGGGCGACCTCCAGGTTATGAGCCTGGCGAGCTACCAACTGCTCCACCCCGCGATGTTAAGTGTCTGCAACATCAAAGAAACGACCTTTCTCCGTTGCGAGTGCAAAGGTAGCACTTTTACCTGAAATGGCAAAACTTTTAGATGTTTTTTTGATAAAAATCCTTTCTTCTCTTGTGAAGTCGCAAAAAAGTAGTTCTAACGGGGCTCTATACTTTCACTGTGTGTATAGATGGAGAATCTCAATTGTTATATGGCTATGGCGCCATCTCTTCCAGATTCATGCATGCTTCAGTCCATTCTTCTTCAGCTTCTGTAAGTTTGTTCTTCAGTTCTCCGTAGTGGGCAAAGAGTGTGGAGTCACTTGCTCCGTCAGGAGTAGCCAGCTTGGCCTCTACTTCGGCAATCAGCTTTTCCAGTTCCATGACTTTCTTCTCTGCATTCTCTACCGCCTTCTCTGCTTTCTTGATGAGTTTGTTGCGTTCCTTCTGTTCAGCATAGGTGAGAATTGGAGTGCTTTTTTCTGACACATGCTTCTCCTCTTGCTTATTGTTGCTTGATGGACTTCCTGCACTATTCATGCTGCGGCCCAGTTCGTTGAGCGAATCAATTTGTTTCTTTTGTAGAAAGTCGTAGATGCCACCGATGTGTTCACGCACCTTTCCACCTCCAAATTCATAGACTTTATCTACCAGCCCGTCAAGGAAATCACGGTCGTGAGAAACGATGATGACCGTTCCGTCAAAGTCCTTGATAGCCTGTTTCAGCACATCCTTCGATTGCATGTCAAGGTGGTTGGTTGGCTCGTCAAGAATGAGCAAGTTGACAGGTTCAAGCAGTAGACGAATCATGGCCAGACGGCTGCGTTCACCACCTGAAAGCACTTTCACAAATTTGTCAGATGCTTCGCCGCCAAACATGAAAGCACCCAGTATGTCACGAATCTTCAGACGGATGTCTCCCTTTGCCACACGGTCGATGGTGTCGAACACGGTGATGTTACCGTCCAGCAGCTGGGCTTGGTTCTGTGCAAAGTAGCCTATCTGCACGTTATGTCCAATTTTCAAGTTACCCTCGAAAGGAATCTCATTCATGATGCATTTGACCAATGTGGATTTCCCCTCGCCGTTGTTGCCCACAAACGCCACTTTCTCACCTCGCTTGATGGTCAGGTTTACATCTGAAAAGACTGTCTTCGTATAACTTTTTTCCACGTCTTCGCAGATGACGGGAAAGTCTCCGCTGCGAAGGCAGGGAGGAAATTTCAGGTGTAGGCTGCTGGTATCCACCTCGTCAATCTCGATGGGCACAATCTTTTCCAGCATCTTGATGCGCGACTGTACTTGGTTCGATTTCGTGGGTTTATAGCGGAATGTCTCAATAAATTGCTTGATTTCCGCAATCTCTTTTTGCTGGTTTTCGTAAGCACGAATCTGCTGTTCGCGGCGTTCGTCGCGCAAAGTGATGTATTCGTCATACTTTACCTTGTAGTCATTGATGCGTCGGCAAGTAATTTCAATCGTTCGATTCGTCACATTGTTGATAAATGCACGGTCGTGGCTCACCAGCATCACAGCATTAGCACGCTGCGCCAAGAATTGCTCCAGCCATTGGATAGAACCGATGTCAAGGTGGTTGGTCGGCTCGTCGAGCAGCAGCAAGTCAGGCTTTTGCAGCAGCAGCTTCGCCAGTTCGATACGCATGCGCCAGCCGCCCGAAAATTCAGACGTGGGACGGTCGAAGTCGCTGCGCTGAAACCCGAGGCCTTGCAGCGTACGTTCCAGTTCGGCATGATAGTTGATGCCGCCCATCATCGTGAAACGGTCATTCTCATGGGTGAATTTCTCGATAAGCTCCATGTACGACTCGCTTTCATAGTCTGTCCGTCGGGCAATCTCTGCATTCATCTTGTCCAGCCGTTCCTGCATCTCGCTGATGTGGGAAAATGCCGTTTCTGCCTCCTCCATCACCGTGCGGCTGTCGGAGAGCACCATCACCTGTGGCAGATATCCAATCGTGATGTCCTTTTGTCGCGACACCTGCCCGTAGGTAGGCTCCTGCATACCGGCAATAATCTTCAGCATGGTGCTTTTTCCTGCACCATTTTTGCCCACTAGCGCAATGCGGTCCTTAGGATTGACCACAAAACTGGCATCTAAAAAGAGTGGGGTGGCGGAGAACTCAACCCCCAGTTTATCAATCGAAATCATGAATTTTTTGTCCTTTGTTTTTGGTGAATTTGCCAAAGTGGATGGCATGGCTGGGACATCGGTGGTAGCAACGCAGGCAGCCTGTACAGTTCTCGTGCTTCCATACGATATTCCCTTTTTCGTTGGTTGTAATATTGCCCAATGGACACGTGCGTACACAGCGTTTGCATTGGATGCAGTTCTTGTTGGTAAAGAAATACTTGTCGGTAACGAGGAAACGGTTGAAAAGCGGACGGAGCACATAGGTCTTCATCCATGCCATTTTGCCGCGGCACACTTCAGTCTTTGTCTCACGTTGCTTGATGCTCTCTGCAATGACTGGCAATTGCTGCAAAGTTTTCTGTACTTTGGCCGTTGCCACTTCGTCCTTGTCCACATCGAAGCCAGGCAGACATACGTAGGTGTTGGGCATGTGGACAGAAAAGACGGCATCTAATGGGCGTCCCATCAACTGCGACAGGATGGTGTCAGCATAGCCCATGTCGTCGCCACAGGTCATGACAGCCCACACGTATTTTGCAGATTTGATGTCTTTCTGATGTTCCTTGATGTAAGATTCCACCACCTTGGGAATGCCCCATGCATATACGGGAAAGACGATGCCAAACAAGTCTGCGTCATCGTTCATCAATCCTTGTAGTTTGTCGGCAACCCATTGGCTGTTGCCTGTTCCAGAAAAGCAATATATCATTGGGGTACTGTTATTAGAATCTGCTTATTTTTTTGCAGAAGTTACAAAGTTACATCTTTTTTTGTTCTTTTTAGAAATAATTTAAGGAACTTTCCCCTATCTATGCCCTGTAATAGTAAAATATCTTTGAAAATGGAGAAATATTGTATTAGAGTGCTTCTGGCAAAGTTATCAGTTGAACGGATTTTAAGGGCAGGCATTCTAAAAAATGATAATCTGTAACTTTTTCAGGTGTATTGGTGGAAAGCGCCCCATCTGCTAAAGAATTGTCTTGTCGGCAGGGAAAGGTGGGGCAGAGGGATAAGGATTATTTTTGTTATTCGAGCGCATCCCTCGGGTACGATATGCCGCACCCCTCGGGTCCGATACATGGAATCCGAGGGGTGCGTTTTTTTTCGTATGCAGTTCAGTCAATTTGGGGTTTTGTAAGGAGTGCTATTTAAGGGCAATTCTTTAGACTCAATGATGTTCCTCGTATGTCTGAAATACAATGTAGAGACCATCAGAGTGGAGTGTGAATTGGTTCTCCAGTGATTCGTTGAGTGTGCCTTGCCAGAGTTGCGTGTACGGATAGGAATCCCACCGAAGCTGTTCGGAAGTGAGGACAGAACCTGTGACACGGAAGATGGAAACTTGCTGGCGTGGGAAGGACGGGAAGGTCTGAGTTCCGCAGGCAGGTGTGAAAGTACCGTGGTCGGTGTACATGGTGGGTTGAATGTTGAACTTTTGCAGATAGAATCCCATGAGAGAGATGTTTCCCAACGTATGGTCTTCGCGCAGACCCGTACATCCGATGTAGGCAATTGAACGGAAACCTTGGCTGATAGCAAATTGTGTGGCTTTGGTCAAGTCGTTGTACTCTTGTTCTTCGACCGTGTGGATGAGATGGGCATACTGCTCCTTGATGTGAGAGGGTAGTGAATCGCCGTCGCCCACGATGGCGAATGGGGTATGTCCTTTGCCGATATATGTTGCTGCTGCGCTATCGCAGCAGATGACGTGTGTTGCATCTCTCAAAATAGAAAGAGGAATGGAGTGGCTGGGGTAATCACCTGCCGCGAGAATGACACAGTCGTATGTCTTACTTCCTTGTTTTTGTTGCATCGTCTTGAATTTCTTACAGTTTCGTTGTCACGTTGTTTGCCTTCATGAGCTCTTTCCATTTGTAATATCCGTAGATAGCAATAATGGCATAAAGCATATAGAGTGCAGCATAAAGGTAGATGCCTTTGAAGGTGTAGAGTCCGGAACTGATGACATCGACTGCAATCCAAACCCACCATTGTTCAATCCATTTACGTGCTAACATCCACATGGCAATGATGGACAGGGATGTGGTGAGACTGTCCCACCATGGGACATTGCTGTCTGTGTAGGTTCGCAGGATGAAGCTAATGCCGATGAAGCAAGCAGCAAAACAAATGGCAAGTGGTAAGCATTTCTTGCGTGGCATTCGGGTGATGGGCAATTCTTTTTCGTCTTTTTTCTTGCCGTATAGCCAGACGATAATGCCGTAGATGGAAGCTAGGCAGTAGTAGATGTTGATGCCAAAGTCGGCATAGAGCCCCACCTCGTAATAGACAAACAGGGAGATTACTGGCATGATGATGCCAGTAATCCACATGTAGATGCTTGCTTTAATTTCTTGGTAGAGATAGACGAGTCCTGTGATGACACCGAGTATCTCTATCCAGTTGCTGATAATATAGTCTTGCATATTTCTTTCAAACAGTATCTTTTTGTTCTAACTTATTCGTGTGCAACCTGATAAAGCACAATCTTGAATCGTGTTAGAATTTGAGTGATAGCCTTGCTGTGAAATGGAAGGGCGCTTGTGGAGCAAATCCGCTTTCATAGAGGTCTGTGGTCCATGCGTAGGCATTGCCATTCTGGTCTTTGCCAATTTCGCAGTAAGCCCATCCATTGTTGTCATACTTGAGCGATGTGAGGTTGTAGAGCGTGATGCCAGCCGTTATTTGCTTGATGCTCTTTGTCTTGAACGTGTACGACAAGTCAAGGTTGTTGGTGAAGTGGTCGCTGAGTGTCATCTTTATCTGTTCATCTCCCACCTTGGCATAGCGGAAACCTGTATTGGTCATGTATTGTTCGCCGATGTACTGACTCAAGAGCTGTGCTTTCCAGCCTTTCCAGTTGAAAGTGAGAATGTTGTTGAAGATGGTTTCTGGAGAGAAAGAAGTCCTGGTGTCGCCCAGATTGAGCGCACCCTGGTCATCCCAAGACCCCTCTTGCGTCGCTCTTACTGTCCAGTCTTTGTTGCGATTGCGGCTGAACGTGGCATTCATGTCCCACTGGAACCAGTCGGCAGGTTTGAAAGATGCTTCCAGCTCGATTCCAGCGCGGTAGGATTTTCCGCTGTTGTCGTTGGTAGCAGTCATTTCGCCAATATCGTTCAGTTGTCCAGTCAGCACAAACTGGTTGGTGTAGTTCATCAGGTAGAGGTTCGCTCCTGCCGTGAATGTAGGGCTCTGATACTTGTAGCCCAATTCCCAGTCTTGCAGTTTTTCCGCTTTCAGGTTTTTCCCGATGTTGTCTTCATAGTCGTTTCGGGTAGGCTCTTTGTGGGAAATGGAGAGGGAAGCATACACATTATTATATTTATTGATTTCCCAGAAAAGTCCGAACTTGGGATTGAGAAAGTCATAGCTGAAGTGCTGCCCGTAGCTGATTTGCTGGCAGTTGTCGTCGTAGTCGTCTGTCGGACCGTCCATGCGAATGCCGGTGTGTCGATATTGCAGGTCGGCAAAAGCGTTTATGCCCTTCAGAAATTCATAGTTAGCCTTGGCATAGATGTTTCCGTCATTTTTCCGGGCATCGTTGTCGTAGTAGGTAAAGTCAACAGGCACGTAAGCATTGCTTGCCCAGAGCACTTTGCCGAAGTGCTGCCCTTCGTAGTTGTTCCATCCGCCTCCTAATGATGCGGTCAGATTATCTCCGTTGTCATAGTTAAGCGAGGCAATGAACCCATAGAAATCGTTATCCATCTTCTTCTGGTTGATAACATCTCCCTTCGTGTCAAAGTCTCCAGCCTGTCCGAGGTTGAATGTGTAGAGCTTTTTGTTGGCTTTGTATTGCTCATAATACCCTTGCCCCTTCGTGTAGTGCAGTCCGACATTGAAGTTCAGAGTGTTATGCAGCCTCTGGTTCCACAGCAGCTGATAATTCTGCTGGTGATAGTTGTCTGTCTGGTTCTTGTAGTAATGGCGATTCCCGTCTTCATCGTAGTACTCTCCGCATGAGTTGTAGGTTCTGCCATAAAGTTCCTGCTCGTATTTGCTGGTGTAGTTCCACGCATGGTAAGTCTTCTCCTTCCCGTTGAAGGTGATGAACTTGATGGCTGTGTTTGTGCTGTTGTAGCTAGCTTGCAGGAAGTAAGAGTTGAGCCCGACGGAAGCACGGTCAATGTAGCCGTCGCTGCCGATGTGGGAAAGCCTTCCTTGCACGCTCCAGTGATTGCCCAGCAGCCCTGTTCCGAATGTGATGGTTTCCTTATTGGTACCGTATGAGCCCGCAGCCAAGTCTATGCCAAAGTAAGGTTTTGTGCTGGGCTTTGACATCTGGATGTTCACAGAGGCTCCAAAAGCACCGGCTCCGTTGGTCGAAGTGCCGGCTCCGCGCTGAATCTGTATGCTCTCGGCGCTTGAAGCGAAGTCGGGAAGATTAACCCAGAACACTTGCGAGCTTTCCGCATCATTCATGGGAATGCCATTGGCAGTGACATTGACGCGGCTAGGGTCAACACCGCGCACTCTGACAGTAGTATATCCCACGCCATTGCCCGCATCGCTGGTGATGGTCACGCTGGGAGTTGTCGACAGAAGGAAAGGGAGGTCTTTTCCTGAGTTGAGGCTTTCAATCTGCTCCTTGCTCACCTGTGTGTGGGCAATAGGGGATTTCTCTCCGGCACGGGTGGAGATGACTTGAACCTCGTCGAGATGAATTACTGAATTTTGTAGAGTATCTTCTTGATACTCAGTCTGCGCCATCATGAAAGATGAACTGATAGACAGGAAAAGGAAACTGAAAATTGCCTTTTCTCCGAAATGGAATTTGATCATAAAGTATTTAACTAAAGATTAATAATGAAAAGGGGCTTTTCAGTCTTCAATCATTCCTACGGCAGCATTACCTGCATCAGGTTCGTGGGTATAATCTCAGCCCGCTTTCGCGAGCACCCCTTTAGTTAAAATCGCTGCAAAGGTATTATTTTTTATTGATATTCAAAACGTGAAGATTGAAAAAACACTATTTTATCTAAAAAAAGGCGCTCAAACCAGCGTTCTTGTTTTTTGGTAGGGTAGGTTTTAGACATATTCGAAGTGTATTCTGCTTTTTTCAAGCATCAATTTTTCTTGTATCAATTTAAAGTGGTATCTTTGCCCCACGAACAAAAATAGACGAAAATAATGAATACTAAAAACTTACTGATGCTGATGGCTTTTTCGTCAGTAGCACTCTTTGAAAGTTGCACTGACAAGCCAGCCCAGACAATTGGTTTCAAGCTGGAAGACATGGATCAGAGCGTGAAACCTGGTACGGACTTCTATCGCTATGCTTGCGGAGGATGGATGAAGAACAATCCGCTGAAACCGGAATATGCACGCTTTGGCAGTTTTGACATTGTAGAAGAAGAGAACAACCAGCGCATCCGCGACATCATCGAGGGACTTGCGGCAGAACCACAGGAGAAAGGCTCTCTCGGACAGAAAATAGGCGACCTCTATGCCCTGCGCATGGACTCTGTTCGCCAGAACAAGGAGGGAGTTGCCCCTGTCATGGTTGACTTGAAGCGTGTAGAAGATGCTGAAACGACCGAACAGCTGATGGCTCTGATTAGTCAGATGATGATGGAAGGAGTCAGCTTGGGCGAGTTGTGGGGATCCTACATCAGTGCCGATATGATGTCGTCAAAAGAAAATCTTCTTCAGATTTCTCAGGGCGGCTATAGCATCAACCGCGACTACTACGTGAAGGACGATGAAGCCAACAGCAAGATTCTTGCAGCCTATCGCCAGCACATTGTTAATATGTTTAGCCTTACAGGCGAGACAGAGGACGAGGCGCAGCGCAAGATGGAAAATATCATGCAGCTGGAAACCCGCATGGCAAAGGCTGGAAAGAGCAATGTGGAACTTCGCGACCCTGCCAGCAACTATCACAAAATGGCATTTGCCGATTTCGTGGCAGAATACAGCGGCTTCGATTGGAAGAGCTATTTCGACATTCAGGGCATTACCGATATCGACAGCCTCTCAGTGGGTCAGCCAGAAGCGCTCAGCGAGGCGATGGCGGTGCTGAAAGACACCCCTGTCAGCGTGCTGAAAGACTGGTTCCAGTGGCAAATTCTCAGTTCGGCAGGCTCGCTCCTTGGCGACGAAGTATATGCAGAAACGTTCGACTTCAGCGGACGCGTCATGACAGGTGCACAGCAGCCACATCCGCGCTGGAAGCGTAGTGTCAATGCAGTCAACAGCATATTGGGCGAGGCAGTCGGACAGCTTTATGTCGAGAAATACTTCCCGCCAGCCAACAAGGAGCGCATGATGGAGATGGTGCGCAATTTGCAGCAGGCTCTTGGCGAGCGCATCGATGCTCAGGAATGGATGAGCGAAGCTACCAAGGCTGCAGCACATGAGAAGCTGGATGCTTTCTACATCAAGATTGGATACCCAGACAAGTGGCGCGACTACTCGAAGATGAACATCGATCCTGAGAAGTCGCTTTACGAGAACATGAAAGAAGTGTCTAAGTGGGCCGTTGCCGACATCGTTTCACGCCGCTGGAAAAAGCCTGTTGACCCAACAGAGTGGCACATGACGCCACAGACCGTCAATGCCTACTACAATCCAACCACTAACGAAATCTGCTTCCCAGCTGGCATTCTGCAATATCCATTCTTCGACATGGAAGCAGACGATGCCTTCAACTACGGTGCCATTGGCGTAGTGATTGGACATGAGATGTCACACGGATTCGACGACCAGGGACGCCAGTTTGACAAGGATGGCAACTTCCGCGACTGGTGGGCAGAAGGTGATGCCGACAAGTATAACGAACGTGCGCAAGTCATCAAAGACTTCTTCTCAGCCATCAAAGTTCTGCCCGACCTGAATGCAAATGGCGACCTTTGCTGCGGTGAAAATCTTGGTGACCACGGTGGCTTGAAATTCGCTTATGCAGCATTCAAGAACGCCACAAAAGACAATCCGCTGCCAGTCAAGGAAGGCTTCACGCCCGAGCAGCGATTCTTCCTTGCTTATGCAGGAGTGTGGGGGCAAAACATCACAGAAGCCGAAATCCGTCGCCTCACCACTATCGACCCTCATTCTCTGGGCGAATGGCGTGTCAATGGCGCGCTGCCGTTGCTGGATGCCTGGTATGATGCCTTCGGCATCACAGAAGCAGACCCCCTGTTTGTGCCAGAAGAAAAGCGCGTGAAAATCTGGTAAAATCCTATCAATAAAAAAATGTTTTTTAGTGATGAAGTGGTTGAGACATCCTCAGCCACTTCATTCTTCTTTTTTTTGAAGCCTTTCTCAAATAAGCCAGCTCATTCTATTTTGTGCCGTAAAATGAAAAATAATAAGATAAAAATTGTGAAGTTTAATTAAAAACTCGTATCTTTGGGCATCTTATAACAATCGAACTTAACCTATTGTCAATTTTTTTAATGCTTTTGGCTTATGAGAAAAATGGTGTTTTTATTAGCGTTAGTATTAGGTCTCCACTTGCAAGCGCAGGAATTGGATGTTTGCACAAAGCTTTATGGAGAAGAACAGGAAATCATAGTGATTAAGCCCACTGTAGCCAATTTCGTAACGATGCTTTCCATGAGTGGCGAGCAGTTCAAAACGGCATTGGAGAAGTATTCGTATATTGACCAGGAACTGGGCGGTGAGTTCCTCGCCTACTGGAATGGCAGCCATGAAAATTTCAGCAGCGCGAAATGCGTCAATGCTTTCCTGTATCACGAGAGCAACAAAGAGCTCCATTTCGTCGTTGGGCGCGAGATGGTCTATCCGCAAGGCTCCATCATGTCGCTCATGCGCGACTTGCGCCCCTACTTCAAAGAGATGCAGCGCGATGAAGGCCGCCATCGAGTAGAGGTGTTCGAAGTAAAGGAAGAGTCAGCCGTGTATGAGTTCAAGCTCTTCCACAATCCGCAGTTCTTCTACTTTATCGTCACTTGTCGTCCTGCTGAATAGCAGAGAACCAATAAATAACGCGAGTTCGATATAACATGTCTTTGTTATATCGAACTCACGTTTTGAGAGGGGATAAGCGCCCCCCATGTTGTCCGTCGTCCGTTGTCCGTCGTCCGTTGTCCGTTGTCTGTTGTCCGTTATCCCTTCACCACGCTTGTGCCCAGCGCGAAAGCCTTCTCCATATTCCCCGTTGTGCTGAAAATGTCAGCCTTGGCCGAGATGTTGTCAATGTAAGTCACCAGCTGCGCCTCAGGAATGCAGGGCAGTACAGGGCTGCCATATTCCAGCTGCCCGTGGTGAGCCAGGATGCAGTGGACAATGAAGTTAATCTCGCGCTTGTCAATGCCCAGTTCGCGCAGCAGATTGTTCAGGTAGTTGGCCGACATGTAGATGTGCCCGAGCAGGAAGCCATTCTCCAGCATCTCCCCCTCCGTGCTGTATTCACACAGCTTCCCCCAGTCGTGGAACAGGATGCCCAGAATGCATCGCTCAATCTTCAGCTCCTCAGGGTAGGGATAGACAGGGTAGATGCCCTCGAGCAGATGCAGCATCTGATAGACGTGGTTGAGCAGTCCGCCAGGGAAAGCATGATGAACAGTTGTCGCGGCCGGATACTTGCTGTATTTCGGAAACAGCTCATCAGCCTGCTGGCGGATGAATCCGATGAGCTTCTCGTCCGTGCAGAATCCGAGCAGCTTCTCCATGCAGGCATCCCACAGCTCCCGCTTGATGGGGCGGGGTACAAGCTGATAGAGCGGATGTTCCTCAGTCGGGAATTTGCCCACAATCATGTCCATGCTGGACGCCGATTTCTTGCCCTGGCTTTCGCGTATCGTGATAAACGTGACCAGCTGCCCCACCTGAGGCCCGCCACTTTTTGGCACGTCGAACACGCAGATCGTTTCGTTCCCTTCCTTATTGGCTATTTTCAGATTCACATAGGGAGAATTGTTGCGAGCCACGGCATCCTGGCGGCTCAGCACGATATATTCTTTGCTCATAGGAGATTTGTTTTGGTTTCTTGCATGCAAAGGTAATGATAAGTGGCAGAAGTACAAAATAAATCGGGACTTTTCAGAGAGAGAGAGGAAGGAGGCAGTTGCTCTCCCCCCTCCTTTCCTTACTCCTTCTTCAGCAGCTCCTTAATCTTGTTCACCGCCACATCCACACCCAGCAGCGTTGCGGCAAACACGAGGAACTGCGCGATGGCCACCAGCACCGACTGTGAAATCTCGCCCTGCGGAGGCAGCAGCAGCGCCCCTATCAGGGCGATGCTTGCCACCATCAGCGCCCATGCAGCCAGCAGTTCTCTTGCACTCCAGTTCATAGGCATTCTTCGATTTTACGTTCCGTGGTCCGTTGAAACTCACGCTTTCAGCGGCATCGGCGACATCTTTCCTTCCTTCACCGTGTAGGGCGTTCCGAAGAGCGTGAAAGAGAAGTTCTCCCCCGAGCCCGTCACCGTCACCGTCGTGTCAGAAGTCTCCAGTCCGTCGGGCGCACCCTCTTCGAGGCTTGCGCTGCTTCCCACCGCGATGTACTTGCCGTCAGCCGTCGCGATAGCCTTTCCCTCCTCGTCCACGAGGTAGCCCTGCTTGATTTTCACCCCCTCAGTCAGCGCAATGTTGGTCAGCGCCACATTCTTGTGGAAGTTGATGTTGCCCCCTCCCGTCAGTCGGCGGCACTCGCCAGCCGTCGTGAAGTAGATGCGCTTCTGGCGGATGTTCTCGGTCGTCAGTTCCTCTTCCGTCGGAGCCGACTTCGCCTTCACCTGCGGAGAGAACGTTCCCAGCCCCTCCACCTGCACAGCGCGTCCGTTCATGACGAAGTAGCTGATGGCGTCAAAGAAGGCAGACTTCGCCAGCTTGATGGTCGATTCGGGTACATTCGCCGCACGGGCAGCATAGTAGATGAAGTCGTCGTTCTTCACCACTGGTCCGCGCTGCAGCTGCATGCAAACACCACTGGCTTCGTCTCGCGGTAGTGCAGTGTCTTTTTGCGGAGGAAATACACCAGATTCCCCCTCAGTCCTGTTGCAGATTTCTTGCTCATAGTTCTTTCAATGTTTTAATGGTTCATATAAAAAAGGGTTAATTCTCACTTGAGGCCTTGCCCCCATACACGCCGCCAGTCACCACCTGCACCTCTCCGTGGGTCAGCTCATCGCGCAGCTGGGCACATGGAGCATAAGCAAGGCGCACAGTCTTCACACACTTCTCGACGCTGAACTCCTCAGGAGTAGGCACCGACTTCGAGCGCAGGTTCATGTAGAAGCCGCCAAAGTTAGGCATCACCACGCGGTATCCGTTGATGGCAAAGTAGGCAATCGCCTCCGTAATGCCCATGATGGCAGCCTCGATGGTGCTCTCAGGCACGTTGCTCGACTGGCTGATGTACTTCACCAGTTCCTTGTACTTCACTTTTGGATAGGTCAGCTGCATATAGCTATGCACCACAGGCTTCTCCTCTCGGTAATTGAGCACGCGTGTGCTCTTAAAAATTTTTAGACTCATAATTCTTCAAGGTTTTTGTTGTTTTTTTAATCAATTCGTTCTCGATGCGCATTTCGATGATGCAAAGTTACGCATAAAGACCCCCTGCTTGCAAGCATTTCAGCGCGAAAAGCGAGGGGTGTCGCCACAATGCCTCCAAAGTTGGCGAATATTCGCCAGCCCACCCCCGACTCCCTGGCGACACATTCCGCGCCAATTTCAACCCACACAGCGTAACAGCCCGATACGCAAAGAAAGCCCATATCCATATCACACCATCCAATCCCCTGCAT
>JAEIGA010012141.1_pt1 | contig 13071 bp, 16 predicted proteins | sample 9270691 | NCBI WGS metagenome assembly JAEIGA01 (sample SAMN17057246, study PRJNA624740) | gut metagenome | biome: biome; isolation source: fecal sample | host: Bos grunniens | place: China: Xizang | collected 2019 | reverse complement strand
TTTGTTTTGCTGGTCTTAACCCTTGAATTCCGTTTGACTTGTGATTCAAGTTCACCAGCACATTCTTCAAGCACAGCATTGATTTTTTCATCAATAGCACCCTTCACTTCGATGGTGTAATCTTCAAAGATAATATCAGCCATTTTGCCCACCTATTTTCCGCAAGTAGATTTCAAGCTGTTCATCCATTTCATCAGGGTTGTCAATCAGCAAAACATCATACATGCTGCCCTTTATAATCATTCTTGTGTCCTGATCTGCAAGGGCATAAATGCCAGAATTGAAGTCACACAAAAAAGCATGTGATGATTCTTCAATTTTTGCGTTGAATGTTGTTCTTTTGCTGTCCCCACTCTGAAGACCCAGCCAACCAACCTGACTGAAGGCATCAGCCCAAGTGATTTCAGCTTCACCAATGGCATTTTTGCCTTCTGCTGATTTTGTCTGAACCACTCCAAGGATATTGCCGCCAATATTCGCCATGGTCAACACCTTGCCTTTCTGTATGCTTTTAAGCACCCCAGAAGGCTTGCCGGATAGCCCATGACCTGATTGTTTGCATCCTGTGCAAAATAGGTCACAGAATGCCTTGACAATGTTTCAGACTGGATGCCAACCTTTGCCCGGTTGTTGATTTCCCATTCAAGCAAGTTCAAAGCACACTCAACCACATCACTGGGGTATTTCACCAATGTGACAAGGACAGCTTTTTCATCTTTTATGTCTTCTGCGACAGTAAAGGTTGAATCATTGACCCCTGAAACAGTAAAAAGCCCCCCATTTTTGTCTGATTCACTGATTTGCACAGTGTCACCAACCAAAAACGGCACAGTGCCTTCAACAGCAAAAAAACCGCCAACAATGTCAGCGGTTTTTCGCTCTGCTCTTATTTGAAAGTTGTTGTTTGTGTAGGCTCTGATCGTCTGTTCAATAGCCTTCAGTTTTCTTGAAATGCGTTCATCAGACCAGCCCTTGAAATCCGTCAATATTTCTTTTGCTTTTTCAACAGAAATAATCATCAGGGTTGTCCCCCTTTCTTATTTCTTTTCTGTGATTTTGTAGCCGTGTTCTTTGTACCAATCAAGCACCCAGCCTTCATGGACTTCTGCTTTGCCATATGCAAACTGAACCCCGGCTGCACCAATGCCGCAAAAGTCTTTCACAGGGGTTTCAACGATATAAACCTTTGAATCTTCCTTTGTTTCGGGTGCAACCTTTGAATCTTTCTTTGTTTCTGTCATTGCAAATCATCCTTTCAATTAAGCAATTTTAATGTTTCTGAGAACACCAGCAGACTTCACATTTTTAAGTGCCACACATGCAACCATTTCAACTTCGCCTTCTTTAACTGCACCGGGTGTGTTAAAGTCAGGAAGATACTGACTGATTGCACTGTTGCCTGTCAAAGTTACACCATGGAAGCCATCAAGAACACTGAATTTGACAGCATAAATGTCTGTGATTCCTGTTAATGAAGAACCGCCCACTGTTCTGGGCTTTACACCAATAACAGGGGTTTCAACTGCAACAGCTTCATCACCTTCACCTGATACTGTGACAACATTCTTCAAATCAACGATTCTGACCTTGCCTTCACCAATGGTTGTGATGGTTCTTCCAAAGGCTTCTTCAGATTCTGTCTTGTAGCCCAGAATTCTTGCAACAGTCTGAATCTTTGTCTTCATGTCAGCATTCACCATGATGGCATGTGCACCAGTGCTGTTAATGAGTTTCAGAAGTGCTTCATAGAACACATCTGCATTTTCCTTTAACTTTTCCATTGTTGAAAGGTCAATTGCTGCTTCTGTGTTGAATTCAGTTGACTGACCAACAAGGAACTTGTCAAGACCATCAAATGAATCAGCATCAACAGAAGCATCACCATTGATCATTGCATTGTGGAAAGTGCCAACTGCTGCCTTGATTTTTTCTTCAATCTGCATCTGCATGTTGTTGTACATGCCTTCAGCCTGTTTGATTACACGGTCAATTTTGAATGAACCGCCAAACACCTTCAAATCAACAGACTTCTTTTCAACTGTTGCTTCGTTTGATGTGTATTCACTGTTAATTGCACGGAATGCAGCGGTTGAAGGAAGTTTTTTCTGCACATATCCATATGTCAGTGTGCTGCCACCAGAAGGGGAAACACTGTTGTCAAAAGGCAGAAGTTCAAGCACTTCTGATTCACGCACAAAAATGTCAACAACCTGCTCTGCAACTTTGTCGGTCATGCCGACTTTCATTTCGTTTAATGTAATAGCCATAAATTTTCACCTTTATCCTTTCTTAATTTGTTTTGTTTTCATAATGCATTTCTAATGCATCAGCAAGGGAAGTGGGTTCAGCCTTTCTTTCCTCACCATCCGGCAGAAGGTTTTCTTCAATCTGCTTTTGTGTTTTTGTTTCAAACTGTGCCGGGAACTGTGTTTTCAATCCTGAAAGCATGTCATCCCAGCCCTTGATTTGGTCATTTTCGTCAAGTTCAAGTGATTTGCCCTGTTCTGCCAGTTTTTCTTTGATTTTGAATGTCATATAGTCAACATCAACCGCTTTTTCTGACTGCAAAGCAAACTTCAAAGCATATTTGATTCTTTCTTCTTGCAACTGTTGCTGAAGGTCTGTCACTTGCTTTTCATAGCCTGTGATTTTACCCTGCAAATCCTCATTGCCCTTTGTGCTTTTCTTCAGTTCTGCAATCAAATTGTTTGCTGTTTCCAGTTCGGTATCTTTGCCAGAAAGCAAGGAATTCAGCTTTTCAAGTTCTGAATCGTGCTTGCCCTTTGCAACGTATTCACCGCCACCAAGATTGCCAATTTTGACCTGATTTTCTTTGTTTGCTTCGTTGCCGTTGTGTTCGTTGATTTTGGCTTCAAGCTGTTTGAATAGGTCATCACCGAGAATTGATTTTAAAAATTCCATTTCAAATCCTTTCTTTGTCGCTGTTTTTATGTGTGGTGTCACCACTGACAAGATGCTGTTTATAAATGCCCTGCATCAAGGGCAAAATGTGCAGCTTTTAAATGTCTTCAGCACTCTTGGACATAAAAAAAGCACCCTTGAACGGATGCCATTTATTTGCGTTTTCTTTTATAGTGGTTGCACTTCTTCCGCTTCTTTTGCCATAATTTCTTCATGTTCCGCATCAGTTATTTCGTGCCAGTTATCCTCACTGTCATTACAACCAAGATAAATTTCTTTGCCGTATGCTGTCCCGTTTGTCAGCACCATTCCTTCTGATGCTGTAAGTTTAACAAGTTCAATTGTTGTTTTTTTCATTATGTGATCGTCCATCCTTTCTGTGTTGCAATTGCCTTGTCTGCATTTGACAGTAAATTGATACAATTTGCATGCAAGTCAACTGTATGTGTTCCTCCGTCGGCCGAATAATCTTTTAAAGCATTGAATATGCTTATTGCACTATCTCGGGTCAAACGGGAACTGCTCGAAAAACTCACGTTACAACCAATAACACCTTCAAATGCGATGTTTTCTAATGCATACAGCCAACTAAAAGAACCTTGATTAATAGTTTGTGAACCGTCATCTTTTAGGATAATTTTGTCAATTGTCTTGACATATGAGTTTTCAACAAACAAATTGTTTATCGTGTTACTACTTCTGGTATCTATCAACTCTATCCTTGTTGCTTGTGCTCCGCCAAACACAAAATCCATCGTTGTGCAAAGGCTTAAATCGAGTTTATCGGCTGCTATCTCTCCAAGTCCTTTAGCACCGTTAAATATTCTGCTGGAATATCCTTGTGGTTTAATCTGGATTGGCGGATTGAAACCACCTACATAAGTAAAATCCTCACCTGTAAAGCCATAATCATACCCTGTTCGTGTAAAATTTGCGGTTTTCACCTTCCACCAAGCATCGTTCATTGTTTCTTTTCCCTTGTCATAAACTTCATCAGCAAGCACTTCAAATTTTTTAGCTATACTCATACATCATCACCGCCTAACCCGTATTTGGTTATGATATTATCAAGGGCGGTTTCTATATCACCAATTTGGTTGTTAACGTAATCTTTTGAAGGAAGTGTCACAGTTTCAATGCGCCATCCAGTATCAGTAACGTTTCCACCCCAATCCACTTTTGCCCCTTCATACCAGAGGAATGTGGCTTGGTAGTTGCCTGTATCTACTCTTTCAACATTTGCAAACCTCGGTTTATAGGTCGCATCCATACGCTCAACATTTACCAGATTTAGCACCTGTGTCTCTTCGCCCATTGAGATGATAGTACCACCTTCTGCACCATCGGGTGAGTACACAACATATGCTAAAACTGATTTTCCTTCTCGATATGCATCTCCTATTTCGTAAGTATCTCGGTCAAGTGTGACAGTTCCGTCTGCGGCAACTTCAACATTTACAACAAACGATGCAGTGCCTGTTTCAATCTCGATCTCTGATTTAATGTCCGCTATAATGTCCGCTTGCCACTGTTCCAACACATCAGCATACTGTTCAACAATGATTTCTGAATTATACATTCCAGCGGAAACATGAATCCCTTTGAAGATGCCTGTGTTCCAAGCATATTCAATGTTGCCTTCAGCATCTACACAAGCAAACCGCAAAAGGAAGGACAAAGCCCCCACTTTCTGTGTCGCATTCTGTGACAGAAGCCATGAACAAGTCAAAGAGTTTTCATCTTCAGGGCTGACAGCCAGATCAGAAACCTCATACACTCCTGTGTTTGATTCTTTTGTGATTGAATCTATGTTGATATAATGCACTTCAATTCTGTTGCATTCCGTCATGTCGTGCCCTTCAACACTCTTTGGAAGTGTGAAGGTGAACCGCTCTGAATTGTGGTCATATTGCATGACCGACACTTTAGAAGGTGACTGATTTTTAATTGCTCTTGTTATTGGGTCAATCTCAAAATGCTTGTCTGTGTCCAAAATTTTATCTGTATGTGCCATTCATTCACATCCTTTCATCAAATAAAAAAGGACTGGTCTGATCCAGTCCTTTGATTGCATAAAAAAAGCACCTTGCAACAACTCTGCAAAGTGCCTTTTATTTTATTTCTTCAACACCATTTGTCACAACATTGAAATCATCAATAATCAAGTCATTGTCCATTGCATCAATGTTTAAAGCAAAAAGAATGATGTCTTGTGCTTCGATATTGTCTTTTTGTCGAATATAAGTCAATAAGGTTTTAATGTCATCATCAGAACGCAAGTCACACAAAATACCCAGCACAAATTCCTTATCGTCAAAAACTTTCCGCAATTCCTTGATAAGTTCTTTTTTAAGTTCCTTTGAAAATGACATTTTAATCACCCCATTCATCATCACTTATGTCAATGCCGTTGATTGGCTTTTTCCCAATTATTCTATAATCGCCAAAGCCGTTGTTTTCGACTGTATAAACATAATCACCTATTGCTTTCTTGACAACAGGCTGCTTTCGCTGTGCTTCACTCATGTGTGTTGATAGTTCACTCATAACGTGTGCATATTCTTGTTTTGGAAGCACAACAGTTTTTATGTCTTTACTGCTGAATTTTGGCATTTGTTGAACATCCGTTGATATTATACCACTTTTTGCATTTTTTGCAAGAGTTTTTTCAGCATTTTTCTTCAGTGAATCAAAAACACCCTTCAAATCTGGGTCAATTACCTTTTCGCCCTTCCTATATGAAGCAAAACTTTCTGCAATATATTCAGAAATGTCAGTTGTGGCATATCCTGAAATGTTTTCAGCATACTTTGACATATTCTGTTTGATGATTTCAAATTTGTCTGTCTGGGAAACAGCTTTTTCAAGTGCGTGTCCCATTTCGTGATTGATAACATCTTCTATTGTGTCCGGCACAGTTGCCCTGCCGGATTTCAAAGATGCTTTTGTCACAAGTTCTGCCCTTTTGGTTTTAAAGTGTATTGAAGAAGGATCAGAAGCATACAGTTTTATCAGTCGCAATTCTTCAGCGTGCTCTTTCACTATGTTGTCAACATTTTTTAATGATTTGTTGTTCAATATCAGCGATTTTCTAATTGGTGAATAAGCTGCAACAGCCCCATCAACGGCTTTGCCCAGCTTTGTGTTTCCTTTTGCAACAAAAACCCCACCCAATTTGTCGAGGTTAAATGTTTCAAACAATTCACTCAGTGTTTCATTGACTTTGTTTGCCGCTTCAACACTAATGCCGGAATAAGAAACACCCAAAGCACCAAATTGGTTCTTATCAACAAATTTGCTGATATAATCTTCAGCTTCGCCGATTGTTTTTGCAGAAACAAAAGAACTTGTTTTTGTTGCAACCTTTGGCACTTCTGCAACTTTTGTCAATCCTTCTGGGATAACTTGCACCTTCAGGAATCGTTCTGTGACATCAACTTCATCAATCATGCCTGTCTTGAAGTTGTATTTGTGTTCCTTTACAACCCTTTCACCGCCACCAAGGATTTTGAATCTTGTATTTCTGTTATATAGGAATTCGTTTTCACCTTTTTTGGACATTGAAAGAAATGCCCCATTTGAACCTTTTGGGGTCACAATTTCAAAATGAACAGCATCCTTTTTGCCACCAGTGAAGCGGAATCTGTTTGGCAACATACCTGATGAAGTGAACCCTTTTGCAGTGTATTCACTACCAATCAATTTTTCCAAGTCTGCAACATCATTGCCCTTGCCAGTCAGCCATGAAACATCCCTTTCAAACCTATGTGTCACAATATCTGTGTCAAGGTCATATTTAGACAAAGCATTTTCAAGTGCATCTGCTTTTTTTCTTGCTGATGCAAGGTCTTCTGCTGACAGGTTCAATCTGTTTTCCAGTTTGCGACTGACAGCATTCATTGAAATATAGCTTCCTTCGGTGTAGTCTTCAATGGCTTTTAGTTCTGCATCACTCAACACAACACCACTGTTGTGTTTGTCATAGTCATCCATCCATTTGATATAATCATCATCTGTCAAATCACCATAGCCAAAATCAAGGGCATTTTTTATTTCTTGAACAGCAGATTCATCTTCTGCCATTTTCAAGTATTTTGTTTTAAATTCTTCAAAACTATCACTTTTGTCAATTCCAAAGAATTCCGCCCTTTCTTGCAGTGTTTCAAGTTCAGCCTTATCCAATGCCCATCTTGCCCTTTGAAGCAAAGCACAGCGGCAATGTACAACTTCAGCCGCACCGCCAGAAGGGTCACCGGGGAACATCAGCCCATTGCTGAAGGGTTCATCCAGTTCCCGGATTTCTCCATCAACTTGAACATGTGATTCTCTGGTCTTTGCATCAAGGGTTGAATCCCACTGCTTGACCACATCTGCGCCCTTTTCTTTTGCCTTGTAGCAAGCATCCATGCCAGATTGACATTGTATCCTGTGCCCTTCAGTTCGTGCGATTCTAACTGCATTATTAAAGCCAATTCTGGTGTATGCTGAAAGCTGCTGTGCCACTTGATTGAAAGTCATGCCAGTTGCAATGCCCCGGCTGACCTGTGCTGTGATTTTCTTCTTCAGAACACCAACATCTTCACCCAGTCTGGCATATAACCCTTGACTGATTTTTGAATCAAGCTGCACTGCTCTGACCATTGCTTCTTGATCCAAAGGGAAGCAAAGGGGGATGTCTTGCCCTTGAAGGTCATACATTGTCCCCACAAATCCATCTTCATAGCACTTGTCAAGATATGCTGAAACATCTTTGAATTCTTCTTTCTGCATTTTGTCAAGGATTTCCCCCACTTGCTGCTTCAAAGAATCCTGATATTGTTTTTGATAGACTTTTGACTGAATCCTTGATTTCAGAACAGCCTTTTCGGCTTCGTCTTCAATGTCATCATACACAGCAGACATGGCTTCAATTTCGTCATAAAGTGCTTGCGACTTCCCTTTGATGTCTTCAAGTGATTTGCCATAGACTTGCTTCAGCCGTTTGATGACCGCTTCTTCATTGCCAAGGAACTGCTGCTGAACAATTTTCTGCCTTTTATTCATAGCACATCACCTGACTTTTTTATTCAACAGGCACATCTTCAGGCGGTTCATTGCCATCAACAGGGTTGACCCCTTCCAGTGCTGTTTTTGCAGCAGATGTGCTTTGTTCTTCTTGCAGTTTTTCAATCTGATCTTGCAATTCTTCAAAATCCCAGTCCATAACATCACAGATTGCTTTTAGTGCCTTTTCGTCACCTATATTTGCAGCCACGTTCAAAATGGTGTTGATTTCAATTTGCTTGATTTCTGCCTTTGCCTTTTCATTTGCAATGTTTTCTGTTTCATTGACAATGGGATTCCTTGTGAACTCAAAGAACACATCAGAAAGCTGATAATCTGTTTTGTTCTGCTGGTTTATTTCTGCCAGAACCACTTTGACAATATCCTTCAGCACCGGGTTCAATCGTTTCTGCATATTGTCTGACTTCATATTCAGCAGTGTATATGCTGATTGAATGCCCAGATTTGTTGTTGCCGCCATGTCTTTCAAGCCGTATGTGTTCAAGCCCATGCCAAATTTGTATATATTTCTTTCATCGTCAGCCGCTTTTGCCTGTCTTGCTTGATATGGAACATCAACAGTTCTGACTTCCACATCACCTTCAGCATCAACACCAACAATTTTCTTTGTTTTCAGGTTCTTCTGAAGTTCGTCAAGGTTGTCACCCTGAAAACCTTTAACAACATGCAATGGTGTGTCAAAGTCTGTCAGATTGTTTGACAGTCCACACTGCATCAAGTCATAGTCATCAATCAAGCCCTTGATGGGTTTCAGACCGCTGAACTGTTTTCTGTTGTTGTCAAGCCGCCAAAACGGAATATAGCCTAAAGGATAGCCCATTCGCTTGCCTGTTGTTTCGTCTGTATAAACCACATGCGGTCTGGGGTTGATTTCAAAAGAAGTGTCTTTTTGAATTCTGCCATTCACACCAGACTGCACAAAGTAGTGTGTTTCTTTTTCAGACCACACCTGAATTCTTTTGATGGGCTTCTTTCCCTTTTCGATTCTGTCAATATACCAGTAAATGATATATTGGCAGCCATCATCAGTGTCTTTTGCTCTGACTTCAACAACACCCAGACTGTCAGCATATTGGAAGGCAAGTCTGTTTTCTTTGTTTTGGTAGCCGTAAATGTAATCAAAGCCCTTGTTATATGCCCCACCAATTAATTCGCTTATAACAGCCCAAAATTCTTCATCAAAGTACCTGTCAAGGTGGTCTTGCAATCCTTCAGCAGATTCCCTTGCCCTGATGGGGTTCTTTTTGAATGAAAGCATGTGGGCTGATAGCTGGTCACTCAATTCAGTGAAGAATGGGTGACAAATTTTGTTGTTTGCCCTCATGGTGTCTTCTTGAAGTTTTCCGTCTGTGTTGTAGTAAAACATTCTATATTTCAGAATGTCATGTTCAGCTTCATAATACCTTTGACCGACTTTTGCCTGTCTTTTTCGTTCTGAAGCAATGTCATCATTTATGAATTGCCTGATTTCTGAAGTTGAAAGCATTTAATAGTTCACCCCTTAATGCAAAAAAGCCGCCTTTGCAGCCCTTAAATTCTTATATAAAAGCAGTTCAACCAGCCCCATGGGAAGACCACCAATTGTGACCTTTTTACAGGAGATAACGGAACGGAAAAATTGCAGTGTTAGAGCGACACTGCACAAAACCGCTGGGGCTGTGCTGCTGCTTCGCCAGTTTGCTTGTTATACCAGCCATTTTGTGACCTTTCGCCAGCCTTCTACACCATAACGCAAGGCAGCCATAGCATCATCCATGACCGGAACAGGTGAATCAAGATATTCCCCTGTTTTTTCGTCTTTTTTCCACTTCCACTGCTGCATTTCTTTGATTGTGTTGATGCAGCAAGGATGCACAAAAATTCGCCTTTGTTTCAGCCAGTCAATCTGTGCGTTGACAGAACCCTTTGAACCGCCCTTGTCAACACCCTTTGCGCGAAAACCAGCCTTTGACCACTCTTTTATTCTGTCCGGCTCTGCACTATCACACCACATTTGTTTTTTTGTGGGGATTGCATGCCTGATTGCTTCTTGAATGACTTCTGAAGTGTCCTTCTCAAAAAGATATACTTCATCAAGAATGTAAATGTTGTCATCTTTAATGCCCAGAAGAAGAATGGCATTTGCATGGTTGAAGCCAAAGTCCTGACCGATTGCAATATCATCATAGTCATTCAGATTCTGTGAAATATCTTTAATTTCCCAGTTGTGCAGAATCAAGCCGCCAATTTCGCCCCATTCGCCCAGCCCATAAATCTGATAGCCTTCAGGGTCAACCAGCTTTCTCCTTTCCATTCTTGCCCGGTATGCTTCATCAATGAAGCGGTTCTGAAGATATGTGCTGTGATGTGTCAGCACATTTCCATCAGGAATATCAAAAAAGACCTTCTTTATCCAGTGATTTTTGTTCACTGGGTTGAAGGTCATTCTGATCTGATAGAATTGCCCTGCCGGAAGTTCACCACGCAAGCGGTCATCTATTATTTCAATGTCAGCTTGTGTGAATTCTGTTGCTTCTTCAAGCCAGACATCTGTCAATTTGCCTTTTTGGAATGTGATTGACTTCAGTTTTTCCCTTTGCTTATCGTCATTCATACCCCTGAAGATGATTTTGTTGCCGTTGTGCTTGCAAGTCAGTTGAAGGGGGGAAGTGTTAATCTTCCAATATGCTTCAGCCTTATCCCCAAACATGCGATAAATAGCACCAGTCAATTCAGCAAAGGTGCTGTCCCTGTTGGTGATGTCAGACTTTCGCAATGCCACAAGGTTTCTGCCCTTGTCTTGCATCAGCCGCAAAATGTAGTTCTGGGCTGTGTCAACACTTTTGCCCGATCCAGCACTGCCTTTCATGACAATATATCTTTTTTTGCTGCTGTTTACTTCCTTGAATCCGGGGTTTGCTTGAATTTTTATGTTCATAAACAATCAGCTTCTTTGAATGCTTGCAACAACTTTGGGAATTGTATGGCAACCCAGTCAATCATTGTTTCTTCATGTCCCCATTCTTCATGTTTGAAGTTTTCCTGAAGCCCTGATTCAAATAAAAAAGCATGCGTTATTTCGTGTCTGATGACCTTCTTCTGATATTCTTCAAAATTATCAAGTTCACAATCGTCATCCTTTGTTAGAACAACAATTCGCTTGCTTGTTTTGTCGCAATAGCCATCACATCTTTCAAGAAATTCATTTTCTTTTTTTGATGCATATTCAATTGTGTATTCAGTGCCTAAAACATTTATTTTTTTCATTCTGCTTCCCCATAGTCAACAGTGACATTCAATTCCATGTCAATCTGTTGTTCAATCTTTTCGGTATATAAGCCATAACGCTTGCCCAGAAGTTCAGCAGCCTTCAGACGTTCTTTTTCGTCTGGGGCTTTTTCAATTCTTCTTGCTTCTGACATGTAATCACCGATATTTTCAACAACCACAATTTCAGCCTTTGTTTTTCCACGCATAACAGAAGTCAAATATTCCAGCACTTCATTCTGATCTGCAATCAATTCTGACTGTTTTTCATCCATTCTTGCAGCAATATATTCTTTTATAACAGGTTTTGACAAGTTTTCAGTTGCTATTCTGTTTGCTGTTTTTTCAGAATATCCAGCCCTGATTGCAGCTTGTGTTGCATTCAGGTCAATCAAATATTCATCACAAAATCTTTGTTGTTTTGCTGTCATTTTCGCCATCCTGCAACACCCCTTTCTAAACAACAAAAAAGCACCAGACATCATTGCCGGGTGCTTGAATGTATAATTTGATATTTTAATAATATCATAGGTTTTGGGATAAATGGGGGATAAAAAAGTTATAACAGGGATAAAAAAGTTATTTAGGGGTTACTTTTAACCATTTCTTCTATGATGTCAATAATCTCGTTTTGCCTATATGCCGACCCATTTAAATATTCGACTGTTGTCGATTGTATTTCTGAAGGTCTGTTTACAATCTCGTGTATTATGTTATCGGCAAACTCTTTTATTGCTTCAGAATGGTCTGCCCTCTCATCAAGAACTGCTTTCAAGGCATCCATTATTCTTTCGTACCTATCTTGCAACCTCTCAATCTCTGCCTGTTTCTCTTCCACAATCCGCAAAGTCTTTTCTCGCATTGTTACGGCTCTGTTTACTTCGTCTTGTTCAAGTTCTTTGCTGTCAAGCCATTTATCAACCGAGTGCATAACACCCATTAAGATATACTGTTGCGACTTCACCCCTGCTTCAAATCCGTTCTTGTATGCCTGTTCTGTCATATCGTGTATGTTCATTTAATCACCGCCCTATCTATCTTTAAACAGCATTATCGTAAAAACTACCATAGCCCATAATTTAGGAATTTTCACTTTTCGCTTCCTCTCTCTGATCCAAAATCCTTTGCACATTCTTCAGTGCATTTCTGTGTGTTGCTTTTGCCCAAGCATATGATTTTTCGCATTTGTCAGCTGCATCCCACAATTCCATGTGCTGAATATATACCTTGTGCAGAAGGTCATATTCTGCCGTTTTTAGCTGTTCAATAACACTGCATACATCTTTCTTGACTTCAAGCAATTCATCAATGTGCTGGTCAATTTCCGTTTCAATATCAATATATCTGTTTATTGCATCAGCCATTTTTTGCGGATTTGCTGAAGCCTGAACTTTTTCCATGCTGTGCAGCACTCCATTGACTGTGATGCTGGTGCTGCCGGATGTTGTGCTTTCAGCCATTGACTTCAGCTGTTCCTTTTCAATCAGCTTGTTTTCAATTACTCTGTCCAGCTTTTCAACTTGTTTCAAAAATTCCCTTGCAACCATAGCACACACCCCTTCAGCCTGTTATTTTGTTGATTAAAGATTCATAAAGGCTTTTATATAGATTTCTTTCTGTTTCCAGTTTCAGCAAGTCCACCATGTTTTCTGCCGGAACAGGAATGGTCGATGGTTCTTCTGGTTTTTCTGGGGTTGCTTCTTTTGGTTCGTGTAATGCCAAAGAAATCAGCAAAGCCTTGTCTATTTCTTGCATTTCTTCATCAGAACCTGTTCTGATGAAGCTGCCGATTCGGCTCTTTGAAACACTGGTCACTTGTTCGCATAAAGCTGTTGAAGG